>Ga0206677_10001161_pt1 | contig 24563 bp, 19 predicted proteins | sample M130m12015metaG_FD_155475 | JGI IMG/M metagenome (GOLD analysis project Ga0206677, IMG submission 155475) | Ammonia-oxidizing marine archaeal communities from Monterey Bay, California, United States - M1 30m 12015 | ecosystem: Environmental > Aquatic > Marine > Intertidal zone | place: USA...
CTCATAAGCCTAGAAGAAGTGAGTGTAGCAGGATTAAGAATAAATGAAAATCAACCTTTAACTTTCTCTGAAGTTCAAGCGGAGGCTTTAAAAGAACGAAACCTTGGTCAAGATTTACCAATATTACTCAATTTTTTACCTGCAGTAGTAACCACCAGTAATGCTGGTGTTGGAATTGGTTACACTGGGATTCGTGTTCGAGGTAGCGATGCTTCTCGGGTAAATGTTACCATCAATGGAATTCCTTACAACGATTCGGAATCTCAAGGAACTTTTTGGGTAAACTTACCTGATTTTGTTTCCTCTGTTGAAAGCATTCAGCTTCAAAGAGGAGTAGGAACTTCAACCAATGGAGCAGGAGCATTTGGTGCAAGCCTCAATTTGACCACAAGTGTACCATCAGCTGATGCTTTTGCTGAAATTGCAATCAGCGCTGGGAGTTTTGGGACATTAAAAAATACCCTTAAATTTTCAACAGGTTTATTGAATAATCATTTTGAGTTTGCTGGGAGAGTAGCTACCATAAAATCCGACGGATATGTAGATCGAGCTAATTCCGATTTAAAATCATATTTTTTTCAGGGTTTATTTCAAGACGAAAACACATTGGTTAAAGCACTTAGTTTTGGAGGGCACGAAATCACTTATCAATCTTGGTATGGATTAGATCCAGTAACGCTTGCTTCAAACAGACGCTACAACCCTGCTGGCGAAATTTATGACGATTTGGGAAATTTAACGGGATTTTATGACAATCAAGTTGACAATTACAAACAAGACCATTTTCAAATCCATTGGACACAACAATACACTGCCTTTTGGTCTTCAAATATAGGTTTAAATTACACTCATGGAGAGGGATATTACGAAGAGTATAACGATATATGGAAAATTCAAAACATAACCTTTGAAGATGAATTGAATTTCGATTACCTACAGATTAATCCAATTACCATTGGAGGAGAAACAATTAATTTTACTGAAAACATAAGTCGAAAATGGTTAGACAACGATTTTTATGCAGCTACTTTTTCTTTGAATTATGATACAACAATAACCAATGCCTTGTTTGGCGGTTCTTTTAGCAGATACGAGGGAGATCATTTTGGGAATTTAATTTGGGCACAATATACTAGTAATGCAGCTCCAAATCATCGTTTTTACGAAAGCACAGCCGATAAAAACGATTTTAATGTTTACACCAAAGTAACCCATCAATTCAATAGCGCTTGGACACTATATGTAGACTTGCAATACCGTTCGGTAATTTACAATTCCAAAGGAACAGTTAAAGGGCCAAGTTCAATAGATTTTGACGATCAACTCTCTTTTTTCAACCCTAAAGCTGGAATTACCTATAAAGCTTCTGAAGCTTCACGATACTATTTTTCTTATGCAAAAGCCCAACGAGAACCCAATCGTTCAGATTACGAAAACGGAACTCCAAAACCTGAAGCCCTTCATGATTTTGAAGTGGGATGGCGATTCAAGAAGCAAAAAATCCAACTTTCTGCAAACCTTTATTACATGGATTATAAAAATCAACTTGTGCTTACGGGGGCATTGGATGCAGTTGGTGAACCCATCCGAACAAACAGTGGGGATAGTTACCGCTTTGGGTTAGAGGTTGATGCCGCTATTCAATTGAGTGATCAATGGGTATGGCAATCCAATATGGCTTTGAGTACCAATAAAAACGAGAACTTTTATTTTCGAAAAGATGGCATACGACAAAACCTAGGCACGACAAATATCTCTTATGCTCCAAGTGTGATTGCAGCAAGTAATTTGGTGTATAGTCCGAGTACGGTATTTCGAATGGCACTGTTGTCCAAATATGTTGGTGACCAGTATATGGGAAATATTGATTCAGAGCTCTCTAAACTACAGTCCTATTTTACAAATGATATCAATATCAGTTATGTTTGGATTCCCGATTCATGGATCAAAGAAGCACAACTTTCATTATTGATCAATAATATATTTGCTGAAAAATACAGTTCTGACGGTTTTTTCTACACCTATGATGATGATTTTTCAACACCTGGTGAGATTGTTACCATTGAAGGTGTGGGTTATTATCCTCAGGCGGGAACTAATTTCTTATTAGGTGCAACATTTAAATTTTAAATAACTATCATTTCGAATGATCGCTTGAGTGGTTTGTTTCAATTGAGTTACTTCTCGATACATTTCCCTTTGGGAAATACTCGAAGTGACTTAAACTTCAGGGAGTACCTATCAAGTCATTTCAGGTGATTTTTTGAGTGATTTTTTTATTTAGTCATTTCGAGTGATACGTGGAACGCGGATTGTATCGAGAAATGAGTCCATCCCCTCAAATTTAATGTGCTTCCAGCCAATTATTTCCTACTCCAATATCAACTACCAGAGGAACTTCTAATTTAAAGGCATTCTCCATTTCCTCTTTTATCATTGTACTGAGAGAATCAACTTCACTTTTTGGAACATCAAACACCAATTCATCGTGTACTTGCAGGAGCATTTTTGCTTTCCAATCACCATTTTTCATTCGATCATGAATTTTGATCATCGCTAGTTTAATAATATCGGCAGCACTACCTTGAATAGGGGCATTGATGGCATTTCGCTCTGCAGCACCTCGAACAATTGCATTTTGAGAGAGAATGTCTTTAAGATAACGTCTGCGTCCCAAGACTGTTGTAACATATCCATTTTCTCTAGCAAAATCTACCTGAGAACTCATGTATGACTTAAGTTGAGGATAGTTCTCATAATAGGTGTTGATCAACTCTTTGGACTCAGTACGATTTAAATCGGTTTGCTGACTTAAACCAAAAGCAGAAACGCCATAAATAATACCAAAATTGACAGTTTTTGCGTTACTTCTCTGAGATCGAGTAACCTTTTCTAAAGGAACATTAAATACTTTGGCAGCTGTAGTTGCATGAATATCTTCATTGTTTTGAAAAGCAGCAACCAAAGAGGGGTCTTTGCTCAGTGCGGCAATGATTCGCAGCTCTATTTGAGAGTAATCAGCAGCAAGCAGAACATGATCATCATCTCGGGGAATAAATGCTTTTCGTACTTGCTGACCTCGCTCTGTTCTTATGGGAATATTCTGTAAATTGGGGGCATTGCTACTCAAACGACCCGTTGCTGCAACAGCTTGGTTGTAGACCGTATGAATCCGTCCTGTTTTGGGATGAATTTCTTCGGGTAGGGCATTTACATAAGTACTCAAGAGTTTTTGAGTAGATCGCCAATTCAGAATATCAGCTACTATTTCGTGGTCTTTAGCCAAGAAAGATAATACATCCTCTGCAGTCGAATATTGTCCTGTTTTAGTTTTTTTGGGTTTGTCAACCAATTTGAGTTTATCAAATAAAATAGGACCCAATTGTTTAGGTGATGCCAAATTGAATTCTTCACCGGCCTGTTCAAAAATTTTGGATTGAAGGCGGGAACTATCCTGTTCAAGCTCAACAGCAAATTCATTTAAAAAAGGAACGTTGAGGTTGATTCCTTCTTTCTCCATAGCTGTAAGAACGGGAACCAGCGGAAGCTCAACAGTTCTGAACAACTCTTGGTTATCTGCGGCGGTCAATTCCTTTTCAAAATGTTGTTTTAATTGCCAGGTGATATCGGCATCTTCAACAGCGTATTGTGTTTGATCTTTGAGGGAAACATCACGCATAGAGCCTTGGTTTTTACCTTTTTTACCAATTAATTCTGTAATGGGTTGCGGCTCGTAGTTTAGGTAATTTGTAGCCAAAATATCCATGGCGTGTCTTCGATCTGGATTGATGATGTAATGGGCAATTAATGTATCGTAAAGAGGACCTTTTACTTCGAGATTGTAATTGGATAAAACCTTGAGGTCGTATTTGAGATTGTGACCAATTTTTTCAATGGATGTATTTTCAAAGAAAGGGCGAATTTTTTCAATCAATTCTTGGGCAGCATTTTGATTTTCGGAAAAGGGAAGGTAATATCCTTTGTTGTTTTCCCAACTGAAAGCGATTCCGACCAATTCCGCTTTTAGTGAATTTAAACTTGTAGTTTCAGTATCAAAACAAACACTACTTTGAGAAATCAGTTTTTTTAGAAACAGTTTTAGTGCCAGTTCAGAATCAACACACTGATAGGCATGAGCTGTGTTGGATAAGTTATTTTTTGCAGAAAAATTTTCATTTGTGTTAGAAATCGATCCCGATCCTGCTGTTGCAAACAAATCCATTTGACCTGTGTTTGCAGGGTAATTAAGCTTACGTTCTTCATCCTTTTTAGCAGGTTCAATTTTTGTTTTTGGAGCGTTGCCAAAAATGCGTTGAATGGTTTCTTGCATCCTTCTAAACTCTAATTGTTCAAAGACGGTCTGAACGGAGCCATAATCTGGATCACTCAATTTGTAGGAATTTGCCTCAAAAGTAACTGGAACATCCAGCAGAATTTTCGCCAATTCCTTAGAGAGTATTCCCAATTCTTTATTGGCTTCAACTTTCTCTTTCATTTTGCCTTTCAATTCATGAGTATTTTCTAGAAGGCCTTCTAAACTTCCGTACTCTTTCAGGAATTTTTTAGCGGTTTTATCTCCCACCCCAGGTAGCCCTGGGATATTATCAGCACTATCACCCATCATTCCCAAATAATCTACAACCTGTTCGGGACGTTCAATTTCAAACTTGGCTTGAACTTCTGGAATTCCCCAGATTTCAATACCATTGCCCATTCTTGCAGGGCGGTACATGAAAATTTTTTCGGAAACCAATTGCGCAAAGTCTTTGTCTGGGGTTACCATAAAAGTTTGAAACCCTTCTTTTTCAGCTTGTTTCGCCAAGGTTCCTATGATGTCATCAGCTTCATAGCCTGCTTTTTCAATTACAGGTATATTCATTCCCGCTAGAATTTTTTGAATGTAAGGAACGGCAATTTTAATGGCTTCGGGGGTTTCATCTCGATTAGCTTTGTACTCCCCATAAAGTTTGGTTCTAAAGTCAGACCCTCCTTTGTCGAAGCAAACTGCCAAATGATCGGGCTTCTCTCTTTTGATGACATCCAATAAAGAGTTCATAAACCCAAATATTGCAGAGGTATCCATCCCTGCGGAATTGATTCTTGGGTTTTTGATGAAAGCGTAGTAACCTCTAAAAATTAAGGCAAAAGCATCCAGTAAAAAAAGGCGTTTTGGTGAAGGCATTACAAAGTTGTTTTATGCCAAAAAGATACAAAATGCATTCGTAATTAAAAATGTTGATTGAAAGATTCATCTCGAGTACACCAAGTTACTTCTCGATACGTTTCCCTATGGGAAATACTCGAAGTGATGGTTTGTAAATTCAAGGTTTGATCGAGTGATTTACCGTCTGATTGAGTGCTTCATCAGAGATGAATTGTATCGAGATCAAGACGGAGTACTCCAAAAAAAAAATCGCTCTTCGGAGCAATTTTTATGATTCGTTTGAAAAAGGTTTTTAACCCAATGCCAAACGTTTGAAATTTGTCACAGTTAAATCTGCATTCACAGACTGGACGTATTGTGCAACACTTTTCTTTCCGTCTTTAATGTATGCTTGGTTTACTAGAGTGTTGTCTTTGAAAAAACGTTTTATTTTTCCTTTGGCAATGTTGTCTAGCATGGCTTCTGGTTTTCCTTCCTCACGAAGTTGATCTTTGGCAATCTCAATTTCTTTTTCGATTACTGATGCATCTATTCCGTCTTCATTGAGGGCAATAGGATTCATTGCAGCAGCTTGCATAGCTACATTTTTAGCAGCTTCAGCTGCGCCATCTACAGCAGCAGAAAGTCCAACGATTGTTGCAATTCTATTTCCTGCATGAATGTAGTGACCTACAAAAGATCCTTCGATGCGTTTGAAACCACCGATTTCGATTTTTTCACCAATCACACCAGTTTGTTCAGTTAACTTATCGGCTACGGACATTCCGTCAAAGTCAGCAGCTAAAAGCCCTTCTAGTGAGGTTTGTTCAAGTGCTAAATCAAGAATTTTGTTTGCAAGTGCAAGGTAGCTGTCGTTTTTGGCTACGAAGTCTGTTTCGCAGTTTACAGAAACGACCACGGCTGCAGTATTGTCTGCATTTACTTTTGCAAGCACAGCACCTTCTGCTGAATCACGATCTGCGCGGTTAGCGGCTACTTTTTGTCCTTTTTTTCTTAGGTTTTCGACTGCTAGGTCAAAATCACCTTCCGCTTCTACAAGCGCTTTTTTACAATCCATCATTCCAGCTCCTGTGGCCTGACGTAATTTATTTACTTCTGATGCAGTAATTTTCATCGGTTTAGTTTGTTTAAAAATCAATTAAGATTCAGCTTCATCAGCTGCTTTGTCTTCTTTTTTGGGAGAGGTTTTAGCTGCCGATTTTTTTTGTTTTGGTTTAGCTTTAGGAGCTTCTTTCTCAACTGCAGCTTCTTCCTCAGCTGGAGCAGCTTCCACTTTTGGAGCGTCCTCAATTGGAACTTCCTCAACTGGAGTAGCTTCTAATTTTGGAGCCTCTTCAACTGGAGCTTCTTCCTCAGCTGGAGCAGTTTTTGCTTTAGGAGCTTCTTCCTGTCCTTTATTTGCAGCATCTTTTTCAGACTGGCGCTCTTGAAGTCCATTTCCTACAGCTTCGGCTACAAGAGTTAAAATTTTCTCAATCGATTTTGAAGCATCGTCGTTAGCAGGAATGACAAAATCAACATCTCTAGGATCAGAGTTGGTGTCGACCATCGCAAAAATAGGTATTTTTAATTTTTGAGCTTCTTTTATAGCGATGTGTTCACGTTTGATATCAACCACAAAAAGTGCCCCAGGAAGACGAGTCATTTCTGAAATTGAACCTAAATTTTTCTCAAGTTTTGCACGCAATCGATTTACCTGTAATTTTTCTTTTTTAGAGAGGGTTTCAAAAGTACCGTCTTTTTTCATGCGATCAATTGCAGCCATTTTTTTAACTGCTTTACGAATGGTAACAAAGTTGGTTAACATTCCACCAGGCCAACGCTCAGTGATGTAAGGCATTTTGACAGCAGCAGCTTTTTCTGCAACAATGTCTTTAGCTTGTTTTTTGGTTGCAACGAATAAGATTTTACGACCAGAAGCTGCAATTTTTTTCATTGCTTCTGACGCTTCGTCTATTTTTGCTGCAGTTTTGTATAGGTTGATGATGTGGATACCATTGCGTTCCATGTAAATGTAGGGAGCCATGTTGGGATTCCATTTTCGGGTTAAGTGACCGAAATGTACGCCTGCATTTAACAGGTCTTTTACGTCGATGTTTGCCATTGTTGTTAGTTTACGTTCCGTAGTTAGCAATAGTAAAGTGGCTTTTTTTTGGAAAGGCCTTTACCATTTAGATGCTAAACTAATTCTCGCTTTCACGAGTGGGCAACGGGATTAATTAAAATATGAACGAACCCTTTTATTAAAGGGCAAAAAAATATTAACGTTTAGAGAACTGGAATTTCTTACGAGCTTTCTTTTGTCCGAACTTTTTACGTTCAACCATTCGAGGATCACGTGTCAACAACCCTTCAGGCTTAAGTGATTCACGGTTTTCTTCATTGATCTGACATAAAGCACGTGAAATAGCAAGACGAACGGCTTCTGCCTGCCCGTTTGTTCCTCCACCTACAACAGTTACTTTAACATCATATGCACCTTCTGTACCTGTAAGGGCAAAAGGTTGAACAACTTTGTATTGCAAAGTTGATGTTGGGAAATATTCTGCGTAGTCTTTTTTATTAACGGAAATTGCTCCTTTTCCTTCTGAAATGAATATTCGAGCTACTGAAGTCTTACGACGTCCGATTGTGTGTATTACCTCCATTATTTGAGTTTACTTAATTTAATTGTAGTAGGATTTAGTCCTTCGTGCGTGTGCTCCGCACCACTAAATACCTTAAGGTTTTTGTACAAAACAGCTCCCAATTTGTTTTTTGGCAACATTCCACGTACTGCATTTTCTACCAAACGTGTAGAACTTTTTTTGTACAACTGTTCTGCGGTCAATTTGCGTTGACCACCTGGATAACCTGTGTGACGAATGTATTCTTTTTGTCTCCACTTATCTCCCGATAATTCAATTTTATCAGAATTGATAACAATAACGTTATCTCCACAATCAACATGAGGAGTGAAATTGGGCTTATTTTTACCTCTAATAATCTTAGCAACTTCTGAAGCCATTCTTCCTAAAGGCATTCCTGCAACGTCTACCACAACCCATTGTTTGTCAACGGTATTGCTGTTAGCAGAGATGGTTTTGTAACTTAGTGTATCCACAATATATGTTTTTTATACTTTATTTTCCCGTATTAAAGGGCTGCAAATGTACCACATTAATTTTTTTTTGGCAATAGGGAACGAATCTTTTTTTTACGAAAAGTTGACTAGCAGCTACCTAGTCTTCGATGTCAAAGACTTTTTTTGACAAACAAGATTTTCTTTAAAACGGAAGATCGTCCTCTACTTCTTTGTCGTTTTCGTTTGAAGCTTCGAAAGAGGATGCAGGAGGCATTGGAGGCATTTCTGGTGCTGCCGCCGCTTGTCCCTCTATTCTCCATCCTTGAACAGAATTAAAATACTTGGTTTCTCCTTGTGGATTTACCCACTCTCTTCCTCTGAGATTGATTCCGATTTTTACGGCCTGACCTTCGCTAAAAGAGTTTAATAAATCACATTTGTCTTGAACAAATTCTACTAAAATATGCTGTGGATATTGTTCTTCAGTGGTAATTACTACCTCGCGTTTTCTGAAACCATTGCTCCCATAGGTTTTTGTTTCATCCAACCATTTTATTTTCCCTGCTACTTCCATAGTTTTTTAAAATTTAACAACTACAAAAGTATAAAAATTTAGAGAGCTACCCTTACACAATGCCTTTTTCCTTTTTATCTTATCTTAGTCTTTTAGAATTCTATTTTATGTTGACGTTTTTTTCTCAAACAAAGATTAAACCTTGGATGTTAATTTGCATTTTTGGGATTGTTGCTTTGATTTTGTGGAACACAAACATTCTTTTTCAAATTTTAAAAAAAGAAGAACGAATCAAAATGGAACTCTGGGCAACGGCGCAGCAAGAGTTGATCAAAAACTCGGATTTGAGCCGTGATTATGGAGTTTTGACTTTTGACGTCCTTCAAAAAATCGGGAAAACTCCCATGATCAGTGTTAATGCTTCGGGCTTTATCAAAGACTTTAAAAACATTAGCTGGGATTGGAATCAAAACCCTGATTCTATAAAGTTGTATGCTTTGCTAAATCAATTGAAACAAGAGAATGACCCAATTCCTATTCAATACAAAGACATTGTAAACCAGACCCTTTATTATGGTGATTCTAGACTCCTAAAAAAATTACAATATTACCCCTTAACACTTTTGTTAATTATCGCTTTGTTTGGTGGGGTACTTTTTTTCTTTTTTAAAACCTCAAAAGTATCAGAGCAAAATCGTTTGTGGGCAGGAATGGCAAAAGAAACAGCTCACCAAATAGGAACACCCTTGAGTTCATTAATGGGATGGATTACTTTGCTTAAAGAACAAAATATTGCACCAGCTTCTGTGGATGAAATGGAAAAAGATGTTGAGCGTTTGTCGGTCATAACTGAGCGTTTTTCCAAGGTTGGCTCTTTACCTGAATTGCAAGAAAACGACCTTGTAAAAGCTACCGAAGATACATTGCTGTATTTGATGAAAAGAAGTTCGCAATTGATCGAATGGAATTGGAAACTTCCTCAAAAAGAAATCTTGATCCCCATGAATCTTCCTTTGTACAGTTGGACTCTTGAAAACCTAATAAAAAACGGAATCGATGCGATGAAAGGTCAAGGCAAATTAACTCTTGAACTACTGGAATTCGAAAAAAAAGTATTGATTCGAGTTTCAGATAGTGGTAGTGGAATTTCGTCTAAAAACATAAAACGTATTTTTAGTCCAGGCTTCACCACAAAGAAAAGAGGGTGGGGACTTGGCTTATCTCTAGTTCGAAGAATTATTGTCGATTATCACCAGGGAAGTATTGAAGTTTTAAAAACGGAATTGGGGAAGGGAACCAGTTTTCAAATAACTCTAAAAAAATTGACTTAGCCTTATTCGATTTTGGTTGCAATTTGTCTTGCAAGTTCAATCATTTGACTTTCAGATACTTCTTCTTTTTTGGTAAAGGTAGCATCACTCATGCTGTTCAAGGGAATTAGATGTACGTGAACATGCGGAACCTCTAAACCAATTACTGTCATTCCGATCCGTTGGCAAGGAACTGCTTTACGAAGTCCAAGGGCAACGGTTCTCGAAAACTCCATCAATTCAGAATAAGCTTGAGCGTTTAGATCAAAAAGTTTGTTGACCTCTTTTTTTGGAACACACAAAGTGTGCCCTTTAGCATTTGGATTAATATCCAAAAAGGCGATGTGGTTTTGATCTTCAGCAACTTTGTAGCATGGAATTTCTCCATCAATAATTTTTGAAAAAATACTGGCCATTAAGATCTACTTATTTTGGTGATCTCTAGCTGGATGGTTCCATTAGGCACCGTTATCTCAGCCATTTCTCCTACTTTTTTGCCCAGTAATCCTTTGCCAATAGGGGAGTTTACCGAGATTTTTCCAGTTTTCAAATCAGCTTCACTTTGGGCAACCAAAGTGTAGGTCATTTTCATTCCGTTACTTTTATTTACCAATTCGACAGTTGATAAAACCAAAACTTTGGATACGTCCAATTGGGATTCATCAATGAGCCTAGCGTTTGCATAATTCTCTTCCATTTTTGCAATTCGCATCTCGAGCATTCCCTGTGCTTCTTTAGCAGCATCATATTCGGCATTTTCACTCAAATCTCCTTTGTCTCTTGCTTCTGCTATGGCTTGAGAAGCTTTGGGGCGTTCAATGTCTTTCAAATGATTGAGCTCTTCTTTTAGTTTTTTTAAACCTTCTTCGGTATAATATGAAGTTTTACTCATTTTTACTTAGTTTTATTACTAATAAAAAACCCTGCCATAAGGAAGGGTTACATTACAAATATAAGAATTTGAGTGATTTAAGCCTATTTTTAAAAAAGAAGTTCTTCAAAAGCCTTTTGGTTCTTACTTTTTTGATGTCTTGTTCAAGCTCTGATTTGGAGCGAAATCCTTTTTTATCTGAATTCTCCTTTCGGTTTCAAGTCAATTTGAATTTACCAGAATACGATGACCTAAGGTATGCTGGCGGGTCGATTTTGATTCCCCAACTGGGTAACAAAGGAGTTTTGGTTTTTAATTTAAATGGAAATGATTTTTTTGCATGGGAAGCGAGTTGTCCCAATCATCTTCCTAACAGTTGTTCTCAAACTCAAATCAAAGGAGTATTGGCAGAGTGTTCCTGTGAAAAATTTCAATACAGCCTTGCAACAGGTCAGTTGCTTAACCCTACAGAGGGAGAAAACGTAAAACTGTATCCTTTGCTGTTTTATCAAACAGAAAACAGAGGAAATTCGGTGATAATTTCGAACTAAGAAATCTTTTGGTGTAAGGCTAATATTGACGCTGCGATGCCTGCCGAATCCATCCCAATTTCTTTTTGTAATTCAGCTGTGGTTCCATGAGAAATAAATCGATCGGGAATTCCAATTCTTTTGATGGGATTGAGCTTTCCATTTTCGTTTGCCCATTCTAATATTGCACTTCCAGCACCTCCAGCTAATGCTCCATCCTCTACCGTGATAATTGCAGCGAAGTTCTTAAAAATAAGGTGTAAAAGCTTTTCGTCCAATGGTTTGACACTTCCAAGATCGTAGTGAGCGGGAGTACATTTTTCTTTAATGACATCCAATGCTAATTCTACATTATCAGCCATCGTTCCAACAGAAATAACCGCGATTTGTTTTCCTTTTTTGAGGCAGCTTCCCCGATACAATTCGATTTCTTCAAAAGGGACTTTCCAGTCGGATATTTTACCATAACCTCGTGGATATCGAATTGCAACAGGATTTTGAACACCCAGTTGAAGGGTGTAAAGTGTTTGCCTGAGCTGAATTTCGTTTCTTGGAGCTAGTATGCGCATGTTGGGTATTGTTCTCAGCATTGCTATGTCAAAAACACCGTGATGTGTCGGGCCATCCTGTCCTACTAATCCAGCGCGATCCAAACAAAACACAACCCCAAAATTTTGAAGGGCAACATCATGAATGACTTGATCATAAGCCCTTTGCAAAAAGGTAGCATAAATGGCGCAAAAAGGGAGTTTCCCTTTTGTTGCCATCCCAGCAGCCAAGGTTATTGCATGTTGCTCTGCAATTCCAACATCATAAGCACGTTTTGGAAAAGCATCCATCATCAGTTTCATTGAACTTCCGGTTGGCATTGCTGGAGTTATCCCAACAATGGATTGATTTTGAGCTGCTAATTCTACTAGGGTTTCTCCAAAAACATCCTGATATTTTGAGGTAGGGCGGTCGGTTTTTGGGATAAGAATCCCCGTTTTACGATCGAATTTTCCTGGAGCATGATAGGTAACCTGATCTAATTCTGCAGGTTCAAGTCCTTTCCCTTTTTTGGTTACTACATGAATCAGTCGGGGACCTTTTTGTTTTTTTAGCTTTTTGAAAGCGGCAATTAAGCTTTTTAGGTCGTGACCGTCTATGGGCCCATTGTATGGAATGTTGAGGGCTTGAAAAACATTGTTATAATCAGAAAACTCCTTTTTAACTTTCTCAAAATAATATTTGAGCGCGCCTACGCTTGGGTCAATTCCAATAGCATTATCGTTGAGAACAATGATTAAATTTGCCTTTGTAACTCCAGCGTGGTTGAGTGCTTCTAATGCCATTCCTCCGGCGATAGATGCATCACCAATTACAGCAATATGAGTTTGAGAATTGTTTTGTTGATTTGCCAAAGCCATCCCCAAGGCAGCCGATATCGAGGTTGACGCGTGCCCAGTTCCAAAAGGATCGTAAACACTTTCTTCTCGATTGGGGAAGCCACTGAGTCCACCCAATTGTCGGTTTGTTGAAAATTGATTTCTTCTTCCCGTTATGATTTTATGGCCATAGGCCTGATGACCAACATCCCAAATGAGCTGATCATTAGGAGTTTCAAATACGTAGTGAAGGGCTAGAGTAAGCTCAACCACACCTAGGCTGGCTCCCAAGTGTCCCTCCTTAGTAGAAACCACATAAATAATTTCTTGACGCAACTCATCTGCTAATTGAATTAAATCCTCAACATTGAGTTTACGGAGTACTTCGGGAGTATTGATCTTTTCTAAAATAGATTTTTGCTTCACAGAGCAAAGGTAGGAGTAAATTCAGGATTATGAATTGTGAAATGCTTACTTTTAAGGATGGAATTGGATGATGCGCATTTTATGAAGAAAGCCCTTGAGCAAGCAGAAATGGCTTATGAGGTAGATGAAGTTCCCGTTGGAGCTGTGGTAGTAGTTGATCAGCGAATTATTGTTAGGGCTCATAACCTTACCGAGTGTTTGAAAGATGTAACGGCACATGCCGAAATGCAGGCCATAACTGCTGCAGCTCATTTTTTAAATGGGAAGTATTTGAAAGGATGCACACTCTACGTTACCCTTGAGCCTTGCGTAATGTGCATGGGAGCACTGTACTGGAGTCAATTGGATCGAATTGTCTTTGGTGCAGCAGACCCCAAAAGAGGTTTTGTTGCAAAAGGAATACAAGCCCACCCCAAAACCAAGGTTCAAGGAGGGATTTTGGCGGAAGCTTCTGCGCTAATTTTGGAAGATTTTTTTAAAAAAAAGAGATAAAAAAAGCACTCTATTAGAGTGCTTTTAGATAATCAAAATAAAATGTTTTATAGAATTTGAATTTGTCCTGCAACCTTTCCTTTTCTACCTTCTTCCTCAACATATTCTACTTTGTCGCCCTCATTGAGATTTACCCCATCAAGAGACGTTACGTGGACAAAAATGTCCTCACCTGTTTCATCATTGGTTATGAAACCATAGCCTTTTGATGAATTAAAAAACTTTACTGTACCTGTCATGATAATGATAACGATAATTAATGAAAGTACAAATTTACGTATTTGTTTGAAAATCAAACATTAAATTTACTAAAAAAATAAAATTCAATCTTTTTTTTCTTTTTTCACTTTCATTTTGCTCAAATATTCATTGTTTAGGGTGTAGTCTGATATTTTTTTGTCTTTCCAACGATGATAAAGAAATAGGGGTAAATAGATAAAAGCTCCAAATAAAACTCCCATACCAATTATTTTTTCACCTTGGTTGTAATCCATTGTTTCTTTTACATAATATCCTCTACCGAGAACAATTAAAAAAGTGAGAAATAAAATTCTAAGTACGTATTTCATAAAGGTATTGTAGATATTTATTGTTTAGGTCAATTCACTAATTCGAATTAATTCTCTTCGGTAAACGGACAATAGCTTGGATTTCGACACAAACCCCATAAAGGTTCCATTCTTTAATACGGGTAAATTCCATGCACTACTATCTTGGAATTTACGCATAATTATTTTTATGCTGTCCTTTTCATAATGGATTACACTGGGAGGACTGTGCATAATGGAGCGAACATAAAGTGTTTTGTACAGTGAAGTATCAAACATAAATTCTCTTACGTCATCGAGAAGTACAATTCCCAGCAGTGCTTTTTCTTCGTTTAGCACAGGGAATAAGTTTCTTTTTGATTTGGCTACACCCTCTTTGAGTATGGTTTCCAAAGTCATTGATGGGGTAAGTGTACAAAAGTTTCTTTCAATTAATTTGTCCAATTGCATGAGTAAAAGCACGGTATCGTCTTTGTCATGGGTGAGCAAAGCATCTTTTTGAACCAATTCTTTTGTGTAAACGGTTGTGGACACAAAATATTTAGAAATAGCAAAGGCTAGAGAAGCCGATATCATTAAGGGCAAAAATAAGGCATAACCTCCGGTAAGTTCTGCAATTAAGAAAATTGAAGTAAGTGGGGCATGCAGAATACCTGCAATCATTCCTGCCATTCCAACAAGTGTGAAATTGCTCACTGAAATAGGAATGTTTGGTATTCCAAGTGCATTGATGCTTTTCGCAAAAGTGTGCCCAAGTGCAGATCCCATAAATAAGGCTGGAGCAAATACACCTCCTTTTCCACCAGCACCAAAAGTAAGACTTGTTGCAATTACTTTAAAAACGACAAGACCAATGAGCATGAAAATAACGGTCCAAGTTTGATCAAAATCTTGAATCAAAAACGAGGTTCCTATTGCTGCAGTGTAGTCTTCTCTGAGCAAATTGTTTATGGTAGTAAAGCCCTCACCGTACAAAGGAGGAATAGCAACAATGAGCAAACTTAATAGGAGTCCGCCAATCAATACCCGCTGAAAACCCTCGAGTTTTACTTCAAAAAATTGTTCAATCCATAAATAAACTTTAGTGAAATAGATTGAACTAAGCCCTGCGATTATCCCAAAAATCATGTAGTATCCGATGTGATTCAGATTGAAAAGATCGATTAGTTCAAAGGGTAAGAGCTGCGTTGATCCAAAAAAGAAATAGGTGGTTAAAAGGGCTGAAACCGACGCAAATAATAGGGGGAGTAAAGAGGCTAGGGTTAAATCCAAACTGAAAACTTCAATTGCAAATATTATTGCTGCAATTGGAGCTTTAAAAATTGCAGACATTGCTCCGGCTGCGGCGCAACCAATCATCAAACTACGAGTAGCTTGATTGAGGTGAAGTAATCGAGATAAATTGGATGCAATGCTAGCTCCTCCAGATACTGTTGGACCCTCTAACCCTGCTGATCCTCCAAATCCAATTGTAATTGGGGCAGTTAAGATTGAGGAAAACATTTGATATGCCGGAATGATTCCCTTGCGTTTCGATAAAGAATACAAAACCGATGGGATTCCGTGATTTACAGTTTTTTTTATTACATAACGAATAATTCCAAGGGTAATAATGATCCCGATTATTGGAAAAATAAAATAAAACAACGATTGATATTCAATGTTTACATTGGTAATCAAATCTTGAAAAAAATAAGTAGTGTTTTTCATTGCAGCAGCAAACAAACCCGAAGTTATGCCGACGATAATGCTGATCAGATGAATGAATTGCTTATTTGGAATGTTTTTGATTCTCCAAATCAGGAATTTTTTTAGTAACAAATTCCCCTGTAATGACACTATTCGTTTGGTTTAAGTTTGAGATTAAGTTCTTCCAATTGAGTAGTGTCAATAGCTGCTGGCGCATTTATCATTAAATCACGTCCACTATTATTTTTTGGAAAAGCAATGAAGTCTCGGATGGTTTCTTGCCCACCCAGAAGGGCAACCAATCGATCTAAGCCAAGGGCAATTCCACCATGAGGTGGAGCGCCATATTGGAAAGCTTCCATTAAAAATCCAAACTGAGCTTGAGCTTCTTCTTTTGTAAAGCCGAGAAGATCAAACATAATTTCTTGTGTTTTTGAATCGTGTATCCGAATAGAACCTCCACCAATTTCATTACCGTTCAAAACCAAATCATAGGCATTTGCGTTTACTGCTTTTGGATTTGTAGCTAAAAGCTCCAGTTGTTCTGGCTTGGGGGCTGTAAAAGGGTGATGCATGGCGTGGAAACGTTTGCTTTCTTCATCCCATTCCAAAAGGGGAAAATCTACCACCCAAAGGGGTGCAAACACTTCTGGATCTCGAAGTCCTAGTTGTTCGCCCAATTCCATTCGAAGTGCTGAAAGTTGAGCACGTGTACTATCAGTGTCACCAGCCATAACCAACATAAGATCGCCAGCCTTTGCCTGTGTTGCAGTTGCCCAGTTTTCTAGCTCGCTTTGGCTGTAAAATTTATCTACTGATGATTTGTAACTACCATCTTCGTTACATTTTACCCAAATCAGACCATTGGCTCCAATCTGAGGTCGTTTAACCCAATCGATTAATGCATCAATTTGTTTCCTTGTGTAGGTTGCAGCTCCAGGAACCGCAATTCCAACGATTAATTCTTTTTGATCAAAAACTTGAAACCCTTTTCCTTTTGCCAGTTCGTTGAGTTCGGCAAACTCCATCCCAAAACGGATATCCGGCTTGTCATTACCATATTTTTGAATTGCTTCACTGTAAGTTATTCGCGGAAATTCATCAACGGTAATTCCTTTTATTTCTTTGAGCAAGTGTTTTAAAAGACCTTCAAAGCGAACCAAGATATCTTCTTGCTCAGCAAAGGTCATTTCGCAGTCGATTTGAGTAAATTCAGGTTGTCTATCAGCACGTAAATCCTCATCACGAAAGCATTTAACAATTTGAAAATACTGATCCATTCCCCCAACCATAAGAAGTTGCTTGAAGGTTTGAGGGGATTGGGGTAGGGCATAAAACTCACCCGTATTCATTCGAGAAGGTACCACAAAATCTCGAGCTCCCTCTGGAGTTGACTTAATCAAGTAGGGGGTTTCAACGTCAATAAAATTGTGAGCAGATAAGTAATTTCGAATGGCCAAACTTACTTTTGAACGAAAAATCAAATTTTCTCGAACAGGGTTCCTTCTAATATCCAAATAACGATACTGCATACGCAATTCCTCCCCACCATCTGTTTCGTTTTCAATAGTAAAAGGAGGAGTTTTTGAGGCATTTAGAATTTTGAAATCTTCAGCTAAAATTTCAACTGCACCGGTATTAATTTTTGGATTTTTTGAAACACGTTCAATTACTGTTCCTTCAACTTGTATCACAAACTCACGACCAAGACTTTGTGCTTTTTCAAGAATTCTTTTGTAAGTGCGCTCTTCGTCGAAAATGATTTGAGTAATCCCATAACGATCACGAAGGTCTACCCATATTACAAAGCCTTTGTTTCGTATTTTTTGTACCCAACCCGCAAGGGTAACTTTATTTCCTACATCAGAGAGGTTCAACTCTCCACAATTATTTGTTCTTAACATAATTTGAAAATTCTTTGCAAAGATATTAAGATAACTCTCTTTATGAGGAACGAAATGCTCTAATCTTTAATTTTAATCGATAAACGAGGTAAAAACATGCTGGAACAATTACTAAAGTTAGAAAGGTAGCAAAGGTTAGTCCAAAAATAACAGTCCATGCTAGTGGTCCCCAGAAAATTACGTTGTCTCCTCCAATGTAAATTTTGGGATCCCATTCTGTTACCAAAGAAAAGAAGTCAATATTAAGTCCTGTTGCAAGTGGAATAAGCCCCAAAATGGTTGTTATTGCGGTAAGTAGTACAGGTCTTAGACGTGCTGCTCCTCCCAATACAATTGTCTCTCTAGCTTCTATTCTTGGGAGCATTTGTTCAAAGGGTATGCCCAATTCTTCTTTTTTTCGAGCAATTAGGAGTTGGGTGTAGTCGATTAGAACAACTCCATTGTTTACTACAATACCCGAAAGTGAAATGATCCCCATCATGGTCATCATGATGACAAAAGGCATTCCAAATACACTGATTCCATACAACACACCCGTAAAACTCAAAAAGATTGAAAGAAGAATAATTAATGGGTTGGAAATGGAGTTGAACTGCAATACCAATAAAAATAAAATAAAACCTAATGCAGTAGCTAATGCTCCTAAGAGGAAATTCATATTGGCTTCTTGTTCTGCAACTTCTCCAGTAAATTCAAAGTCAATTCCAATGGGAAAACCCTTGAATCCTTCTATGCTTTCTTTGACGTGATCTACAACTTCATTGGCATTGTACCCTGCTAGGACATCCGAATAAACGGTAACCACTCGTCTTAGCTCCTTGTGTTTTATGGAACTGAAAGAAACCGAATTATCCATATTCACAATAGCACTTATTGGAATTTCTTTTATTCTTCCAGTTGCTTGATCTCTAAAGACAATGTATTGATCCAAGAGTGTGGTGGTGTTGCTTCTGTCAGATTCATCAAACCGAACATTAATGTCGTAATCTTCTCCATCTTTTTTGTAAATCCCAGCCTTCTCACCAAAAATAGATCGTCTTAATTGTTGGCCTATTTGACCCCCAGCAACACCAAGGGCACCCGATTTTTTTCGGTCGATATGAATGGCCAAACCGGGTTTACTTTTGTTTACGTCAATTTTAATTTCTTCAACACCTAAAATATTTTCATTACCCAAGTAAATCCTTAATTGTTCAGCAACCGAAATTAATTCATCATAATCATCTCCTTTGAGTTCAATGTTTACGGGATAGCCCACTGGTGGTCCAGCAGCTTCTTTTTCAACAGAGACAGACAATCCTGCAAAACGATCGTTAAGCTTGGCTTGAATCTTGGTTCTCAAATCTTCGCTCGAGAATCCTCTTCTAAGTTTGAATTCAGACATGGTAAGGGTAATTTTACCTTTGTGTGGCATGTCTTGATCTCCACCTTTGTCAGTTTCTGGATTCTGTGCTCCAGCCCCTACCATGGTTACGTTCGAATCGATCATAAAATTGGAACCAGATTCTTGATCGATGTATTTGTCTTGAGATATTACTTTTAGAACTTCTGCCTCTACTAGTTTTGTAGCCTCGTTGGTTTTATTTATTGAGGTTCCCTCGGGATATTCTATGTAAATAAAAATTTGCTGAGGTTGGTTTTCAGGGAAAAACTCCACTTTTGGTGAAGCCAAACCGAGTATTACAAAAGAGGAAAAAAGAAGTCCAATGGTTGAAAATAAAAAAACATAGGGCATTCTTCCAGTTAATGCAAATCGCAAAATTTTGGTGTATGCTTTTTCTAACTTGACTAGAGTTATGTTTTGAAAATGTAGAGCCCAGTTTTTAATTAAAAATTTGTAAGTCCAAAACAGCAGCGTTGTCAAAAGCATTAATGTCCCCAATCCTCTGATAGTACCTTCATTGAAAACTAAAATAAGGCCAAGGCCTCCCAATATGAAAGTTAATCGCCAAAGACTCTTTTGGCTGATCTCACGATCTTCAATTTCCATAAATTTCGAAACCAACATGGAATTAAAAAAGATGGCTACAATTAGTGAAGATCCCAAAACAATCGATAGGGTTATGGGGAAGAAGACCATAAATTTACCAATGGTCCCTGGCCAGAAGCCAAGAGGGACAAATGCCGCAATAGTTGTTGCGGTCGATATGATAATTGGATAAGCGATCTCACCGATTCCTTTTTTAGCAGCTTCAATAGCGGTCATCCCCTCTTTTTCCATCAAACGGTATGCGTTTTCTACAACAACAATACCGTTGTCAACCAGCATTCCTAACCCCATGATGAGACCAAAAAGCACCATGGTGTTTATGGTTTGTCCCAAAAACCCTAAAATCATAAAAGACATGAACATGGACATTGGAATTGCAAAACCAACAAATAAGGCGTTGCGAAACCCTAGGAAAAACATCAAGACTGTAATGACTAATATTACTCCAAAAATAATGTTGTTCGCCAAGTCACTTACAATGTTTTTGGTAGTATTCGATTGATCATTAGAAATGTCAACTTTGATGGAGGATGGAAAATCATTTGCAACAACTTCATTCACGATGGCTCTGATTTTTTCAACAGATCGGATTAAGTTTTTTCCACTGCGTTTTTTTATGTCCAGTACAATTGCTGTTTCTCTATCCAGTCGGGCAAAAGAGTTTTTTTCTTTTTCTTTAAAAGTAACGGTTGCAACATCACCAAGGTAAAGGACACCATTTTGTGTTTTAATTACAAAGTTTTCGAGCTCCTCTGGGCTTTCGATTTCCCCTAAAACACGAATGTTTCGTCTTAAACCATCCCCAACAATGTTTCCTGCTGATATGGTGCTGTTTCCACGTGCAATTGCGTTAATGACATCATCAAAAGATACAGTAGCTGCGTTCATTTTCAGAAGGTCTAAGGAAACTTCGACTTCGAAGTCTTGAACACCACGAAGAGCAACCTCTTTGATTTCAGACATTTGTTCAATCTTTTCTTGAAGGAACTCTCCATAAAATTTCATTTCTTCAATGGGGAGGTCTCCACTTAGGCCTATGTTGAGAATTGGAATTTCTTCTGATAAACTAAATTCAAATGCAGTGGGTTCTACTTTAGCATTATTAAAAGTTGGCCAGTCTGCACTTGAAGTAACAGCATCAATTTTATCTTTTACCTTTACTTTGGCACTCTCTTTTGTGATGTTTTCATCAAACTCTACAGTAATTAGAGATACGTTTTCTAGAGAGGTAGAGGTTATTTTTACAAGGTTGGAAACTCCTTTTAATTCTTCTTCTAAAGGATCTGTGATCAGACGTTCAATGTCCTCGGCTGTGTTCCCTGGGAATACAGAACTTACGAATACTTCATTGGTATTAATTTCTGGGTAGTTTTCTCTTGGCATGCTCAGGTAAGAAGAGACTCCCAAGAAAAAGAATAAAGTTATGATAACATAAATCACAGTACTGTGATCTATGGCCCAAGAGGAGAGGGAGAATTCTTTTAATTCGGATGATTTTTTCATGGGTTGATTTTATTTGAGTCCTTTTGGGTTATGTTCTTTTAGATGTTTTTTACTAATTGTTGATCCTTGATCAATCGGATTCCATCTTCAACAATGCGATCTCCAGCCTGAAGCCCCTCTAAAATCTCTACCTTATTGTTTGATGTTTTTCCTAACTTCACAAAAGTCTTGATTGCTTTAAAGGTGTTTTGGGTTTGATCCTCAGCTTGTAATTTGTAGACGTAACTCTCTCCTTTTTGATTTTCTAAGATGTCTTTTATGGGAACAAGTATGGCTTCAGAATTTGAGTAATCATTAATTTTAATTTCTACAGACATATTGGGTTTCAAAGCTCCTTTTGTGTTGTCCAAAGAAATTTCTATTCGGAAAGAGCGGTTGTTAGGATTGATAAAATTTCCCACTGAACTTATTTTTTCTTGAAATTGTGTCCCGAAAATAGGAATGGAAATTTCCACAGCTGAGTTTTTTTCGATGTTGGGGAGGTGTGTTTCAGGGATTTCAGCAGTAGCTTTCATTTGATCAAGATTTATGATCCTGATAATGGGTGTTGAACCAGGGGCTAGATTACTTCCAGTGTCAGCAATGATGTGATCAATGATCCCACTAAAGGGTGCAACTATTTTGGTTTTTGCTACTTGGTCTTTCATTTGAGAAACGCCCTTTTTTAGGCTTAAATATTGGGTTTTGGCTTGTAAAAACTGAATTTCTGAACCTATTTTTTTATCCCACAGGCGTTTTTGTCGTTCAAAAGTAGTTTGAGCAAGTTTCAACTGAAGTTTCATTTGATCCAATTGATCCTTCAATCCTCCGTCAGACAATTCAGCAATCAATGCTCCTTTTTTTATTTTTTGTCCTTCCGTGACGTGGATTTTTCTGAGTAACCCAGGAATCTCGGGATAAATAATTACATTTTTGTTGGTTTCGAGTGATCCTTGAAATGAAACATAGTGTTCAAAAGACTCTTTTTGAAGTTCAATTGACCCTACCAAAGCAAATTTTTGACTACTGTCTTTTTCTTCCAGAGATTCGTTCAGCAGCTCCAATTCTTTTTGTAATTGGTTTATGGTTTTTACATGAGTTGTTTTTTGGAGCTGAATCTCTTCCATAGTACCTTGAGCAATAATTTCTGAAACGCTTTTTTTATCAGAAGATCCGCATTGAATAAAACTTGCTATGGTTAGGAGTGTAATTAATTTTTTCATTTAGCTTTTATTTAGGGTTATTGATTATGATATCTAGTGCTGTTTTTTTTGATACAATATCTTTCATGGATAGAATGTAATTTTGCTGTCTGTTGAATAATTGAAGTTGTGCTTGGCGAAGATCAAAGCTGCTTGCCAGCCCTTCAAAAAATTTAGTTTTATTTTTCTTTTCAATACGGGTGGCTAAGTCCAATTGGTTTTGGGCATTGTTGTAGTTTCTAATCGCTAGTTGATAATTATTTTTTGCTTGTTCATATTTTACAAAAATTTTGTTCTTTGCCTCATCAAAAGAAATTTTTGCTTGCTCTAAAGAAATTTTTGCTTTTTGAGAAGAAGCGGTTCTTCCAAATGAACTGAAAATAGGAATCTGTACCCGCACTCCAAAAGCCGAAGATCCAAACCATTTCTGATCTTTATCTGTAAAACTAAAGGTGTCGTTGTTTCCCATGTACATCCCATTAATAAAAGCTTTGAAACTTGGAAGTGACTTAGAACGTTCCAGTTTGTACAACAATTCTTCGGAAGTAATTTGACCCTCAGCGATTCGCAGATCAATGTTGTTTTCATAACCTAAACGTTCTTCTTTTAGAACGAGATGGGTAAGGGTTAGTCCTTCCAGATTATCGGTTAATTTTAAATCGGCATTGAGTTCAAGACCAAGGAGTAACTTCAATGTTTTAAGAGAAAGTTCTGCGATATTTTGGTTGTAGTCGAGCTGACTTTCAAGAGAAGCTAGGGTAAGTTGAAGTTGTTCAACACTTTCTTCCTCTACAAAACCAGCGCGGAAGAGTTGATGTACTTCTTCAATATCTTTTGAAGTAGTTTCAATGTTTTTTTGAAGTAAATCAATGCTGTGTTGAACTGTAATAGCATTTAGATAGGAGTCAACAATTGTACGACGAACTTCTAATTGTGTTTTTTCAAGAACATTTTCGGCAACCTGAATGAAATGCTTTATTCCCATTACTCCGACTACATAACTGCCATCAAATAACAGTTGATTGAGTTCAACGGAGCCAACTGCGGATTGTTTTGTTCCGAAAGTAATTTCAGAAAACTCACCAGCTTGACCACCAAATATTTCTGCAGGAATTAAAGATACAGGTAGTTCAATGTTATTTTGATAACTGAGGTTGGCACTTATCTGAGGAAATCCTATGGATAGCGTTTCCCATTTTTTCTTGTATGCTTTTTGAAGTTCTCGATCTGCATTTTGCAGAGTCAGGTTGTATTGCATTCCCCACTCAATTGCCTCTTGAAGTGAAATTGCTCCTGGGGACTCCTGAGAACTAAGGGTTATTGTACTCCAGCTTAAAAGTAGGTAGAGAAGTGTTTTTTTCATATTAATATTAGGTATTGGATTTGAAGTTGGTTAATGTTTTTAATCCTTTTTGAGTTATTAAGGCTCTGAGATGATAATCCAAAAAATTTTCAAATAAGGTTTCTGTTTTAAACTTTTCAACGGGAAAGGTTTCAATATCTCGTATACCTCGCATACCGTTTAGATACAAGCGAGAAATAAACTCTACATCGATTTCATTTCTAAAGAGTCCAGAATCAACACCCAGTTGGAGACTATTTTTTACCATCTCTCCTAAATGTTGATATTCTTTTCTTCTCAATTCCTCATAAATTTTTGGATAGTATTTTTGTAACTGGTAATTCGGAGAACTTTTTTCGTTGCCAATGTATTTCATTACTTCCATTTTTACACAATGGAGTTCTTCAATTGGATTTGCAGCTTTTCTTTTTATTTCGGTGATGTCTTGGGTAACTTTTTCGAAAATGGAATTTGCGACCTCACTTACCAGTTGGTATTTATTGTCAAAATGAATGTAAAGGGTTTTTTTTGAAATCCCCATAGAAACCGCAAGATCGTCCATGGTTACACTTTTAAACCCTAATTGAAGAAAAAGTTTAGAAGCTTTTTCAATTATGGTGTCTTTCATTTTATGTCTACATTGAAGCAGGTTCAAAATTCAAATCAGT
>Ga0206677_10001163_pt1 | contig 24556 bp, 20 predicted proteins | sample M130m12015metaG_FD_155475 | JGI IMG/M metagenome (GOLD analysis project Ga0206677, IMG submission 155475) | Ammonia-oxidizing marine archaeal communities from Monterey Bay, California, United States - M1 30m 12015 | ecosystem: Environmental > Aquatic > Marine > Intertidal zone | place: USA...
ATACAAATGCAAAATATTTTATTTTTTTTAGGAGGATAACAACTGATTTTTTGGAAAATTTCCCAAAAATTTGAACAAGAGAATTGACCTCCCTCTAAAGACATCGAAAAATGGGGTATATATGGGAGGATACTAAGCAGTCCTCCAGGGGGGGCACCAAACTAACTTTAAATTTAATCAATGAGATTTTTAAAGCCGAACCAAAAAGCTCAATTTTAATTGGCATAAGATGTATTAAACTTTTGATTTCTTTTGTAAACTATATTTTAATAAATTCTCTAAAATTATTTTTATCAATTACGATTTCTTTGGCGTCGTATTCGTTTACAAAAGTTTTTGGTAATCTTACTTTTTTCTTGTTATTCCATTTAAACTCAAAACCAGAGATCATACCATTATGTTCTTCTACTAAATCTACCTCTTGCTGTTGTTTGGTTCTCCAAAAGTACATTTTAGCATTTGTACTCTTATACTTATTTTGTTTAAGTCTTTCTGAAATTAAAAAGTTTTCCCATAAAGCACCAGTATCTTGTCTTAATTCTAAAGGATTAAAATTTCCAATAATTATATTCCTAACTCCATTATCATAGAAATATATTTTTTTATTTTTTTTAATTTCATTGCGTAAGTTTCTACTAAAACTATGTAACTTAAATATTACATATCCTTTTTCTAAAATATCTATATAGTTGGCAACTGTATTTTTATCTACACCAACTATTTGAGCCAGTTCATTGTAGTTTACTTCACTTCCGATTTGAAGCGCTAAAGCTCGTACCAACTTTTCTAATACTTCTGGTTTTCTAATATTTGCAAAGGCTAAAATATCTCTATACAGATAACTATTTACCAATTGTTTTAATAGTTCTTTTTCTTCTCCAGGATTGTTTAATATATCTGGATAGAAACCGTATAATATCCTGTTTTCTAATTGTTGTTCTGCTGACACATAGCCCTCTGTATTTTCCAACTCTTCCCAACTTATTGGAAACAATTCATACTCCCATTTCCTTCCTGTTAAAGGTTCATTAATTGCATTTGATAAATCAAAAGATGACGAGCCACTTACAAATAATTGTACTTCTTTAAATTGATCTATAATTATTTTTAATGTTAGCCCAATACTGGCTATTCTTTGAGCTTCATCAATAAAAATGATTTTGTTAGACCCTATAATACTTCTAATTTGTGTTGTGTTAGGATTGTTTAATAGACTTCTTACTGTAGGATCATCTCCATCTAAAAATAGATGTTCTTTGGTATCTATGATAGTTTTAAGTAGCGTCGTTTTCCCTACTTGTCTGGGACCAATTAATATAATAGCTTTCCCTTTGTTTATTTTACTCTCAATAGTTTTTTTTAGGTCTCGGTTGTACATTGTCTTTTTTTTACAAATATACTATTTTAGATTGTATTCACTAATGGTTATGCTTTTTAATGAATATAAGTACTGGGATACTATTTATATATTTAACGAAACGTCTTAAAAATTATAACAATAGTCCTTCATGAAATTTTCTAAAAAATTTAGAAGATGTTTCTCATTGCGGTTTTTAGTTCATCTTAATTGTAAGAGATAACCGAAAGACAGTATCTCATCGACGTGGGACCTGATTAACATATAATACTAATCGGCAAACAGAAATTTCAATAACCTCTAAAATTTACCATCAGGTTCATTCAATGATTCTAATCGACACTTATATTTCTCAGTGAATCCTGAAGATAACCCTTGGTGATCCATCTGAGGTTTTAATCGGCATAAGGAAATTATATCAAGATAAAAACCATTACAGCCCACTTTGTGACATTTAAGTTTTACCACGGACCTTCTTTAATTGTTATTTGCACACAAAAAGTGTCTCAAAACAATTATTGTAGCAAAATTTAGCATTTATTCTTCTGGTACCCTGATTTTTCGCTGTATCATAGCTTCACATAAATCCAAAGAATTTCTTTACATACTAAACTGTAATCGTTAAGTTGTCTTTCTTCTTTTTAAGATACTTCAACTTCATTTTTTAAAACTAGATGTTTTTAAAAAGAATGATTAACTTTGATTTATGAAAGGAATCATATTAGCAGGAGGTAGTGGCACACGATTATATCCCATTACAAAAGGCGTATCAAAACAATTATTGCCGGTATACGACAAGCCAATGATTTACTACCCTTTATCAGTGTTAATGTTAGCGGGTATTCAAGAAGTTTTAATTATTTCAACTCCTGAAGATCTTTCTAATTTTGAAAAGTTATTGGGTGATGGTTCTGAAATAGGCTTACAAATCTCTTATGCAGTTCAACCAAGTCCAGATGGTTTAGCACAAGCTTTTATTATTGGAGAAGAGTTTATTGGAAATGATGCTGTGTGCTTGGTGCTGGGAGATAATATCTTTTACGGGTACGGTTTTTCAGGAATTCTACAAAATGCTAGAAATAATGTATCCGAAGGTAAATCAACTGTTTTTGGTTATTATGTGAATGATCCTGAACGCTATGGAGTAGCAGAATTTGATGAGCAAGGAAATGTAATCTCTATAGAAGAAAAACCCATAAACCCTAAATCTAATTTTGCAGTGGTTGGATTGTATTTTTACACGAATGACGTAGTGCAGATTGCTAAAAATATAGTTCCTTCTGAGAGAGGTGAATTAGAAATTACCTCCATAAACCAAGAATACTTACAACAACAAAAACTAAAGGTAGAATTGTTAGGAAGAGGTTTTGCCTGGCTAGATACTGGTACACACGATTCTTTAATGGAAGCAGGTCAGTTTATAGAAACTATAGAAAAACGTCAAGGTTTAAAAGTAGCTTGCCTAGAAGAAATTGCTTATCGAATGAATTATATTGATGCAGATCAAGTAAAAAAGTTAGCGAAACCACTACTTAAGAGTGCTTACGGGCAATATCTTTTAAATCTAGTAAAATAGGATGAAGTTTACAAAAACAAAGATAGAGGGTCTTATAATTATTGAGCCAAGAGTATTTGGAGATGAAAGAGGCTATTTTTTAGAAAGCTACAATGAAAAAGAATTTAAAAAAGCCATTGGGAAGGTATCTTTTGTACAAGACAACGAATCAAAATCTTCTAAAGGAATCTTAAGAGGCTTGCATTTTCAAAAACCTCCTTTTACACAAGCTAAATTGGTTCGGTGCATTGAAGGAAAGGTGTTGGATGTAGTAGTAGATATTAGAAAGAATTCAAAAACGTATGGACAACATGTTGCAGTAGAACTTTCAGGTGAAAACAAAAAACAAGTATTTATTCCTAAGGGCTTTGCTCATGGTTTTGTTGTTTTGAGTGATAGTGCTGTTTTTGCCTACAAAGTAGATAACACCTATGCACCAGATTCTGACGCAGGAATTCGTTGGAATGATTCAATACTAAATATACAATGGGGATTTGATGAAAGTGAAGTTTTGGTTTCAGAGAAAGATGCAAAACTTCCATTTTTTTCTGAATTTGTAACTCCATTTACAAACTAAAATATGAAGGTGTTAATTACAGGATCAAATGGGCAACTTGGGTCAGAAATAAGAGAGCTTTCACGATCGTATAATGTGGTAAATTTTATCTTTAAAGATTTACCCGATTTAGATATTTGTAATTTTGATGAATTACAAAATTTCATAATCAAAAATAACATTATTGCCGTAATTAATTGTGCAGCTTATACTGCGGTAGATAAGGCAGAAGAAGATGAGCAGATTGCAAAAAAAGTAAATTCAGAAGGAGTCTCTAACATTGTAAAAGCATTACAAAAAGTAAACGGAAAGTTAATTCACATTTCTACAGATTATGTGTTTGATGGAGATCAAGCCATCCCTTACAAAGAATCAGATCCAGTCAATCCGACAGGAGTATATGGAGAAACTAAAAGAGCAGGGGAGTTGGCTGTTTTCAATAGCAATATAGATGCACTTGTGATACGAACGTCATGGTTGTATTCAGCATATGGGAATAATTTTGTAAAAACCATGTTGCGTTTGGGAAGAGAGAAAGAAACCTTAGATGTTATTTCTGATCAGTTAGGAACTCCTACCTATGCAAAAGATTTGGCTAAAACCTGTTTAAAGATTCTATGTGGAGACAGCTCAGAAAATATTAGTAAAAACGGAATGTTGTATCATTACTCTAATGAGGGAGTTACTTCTTGGTATGACTTTGCTAAAGAGATTATGAAACTAGGAGAAGTACACTGTAAAGTGTATTCAATAGAAACTAAAGACTATCCTACCTTAGTAAAAAGACCACAATATTCTGTATTGGATAAGTCTAAAATAAAAACAGATTTTAAACTAGAAATTCCGTATTGGAAAGATTCTTTAAAAAATTGTATGATAAAAATAAATTCGAACTCATGAGAAATATCTTAGTTACTGGAGGCGCTGGTTTTATAGGGTCTCACTTAGTGAGATTATTGGTCAATACATATCCTGACTATCATATAGTAAATATGGATGTATTAACCTATGCCGGTAATTTAGAAAACTTAAAAGACATAGAAGCTAAAGACAATTACACCTTTGTTAAATGTGATATTTGTGATGTAAAGAAAGTAATAGAGGTTTTTGAAGAGTATAAGATTAACTCAGTAATTCACTTAGCGGCAGAATCTCATGTAGATCGTTCTATTGAAGACCCATTTTCATTTGCTCAAACCAATGTGATGGGAACACTTAGTTTATTACAGGCGGCAAAAGAATATTGGAATGGGAATTTTTCAAATAAATTATTTTATCATGTATCTACGGATGAAGTCTATGGTTCTTTAGGGGAAGATGGCTTTTTTACAGAAGAAACATCCTATGATCCTCATTCGCCCTATTCTGCTTCTAAAGCGTCTTCAGATCATTTTGTAAGGGCTTTTGCAGACACTTATGGTCTGCCTACAGTAATATCTAATTGCTCCAATAATTACGGTTCCTACCAGTTTCCAGAAAAACTCATTCCGTTATTTATTAATAATATTGTTCATAACAAACCACTTCCTGTGTATGGAAAAGGGGAAAATGTGAGAGATTGGTTGTTTGTGAACGATCACGCAAGAGCTATTGATGTGATATTTCATAAAGGAAAATTAGGAGACACCTATAATATTGGTGGCTTTAATGAATGGAAAAACATAGATTTGATCAAAGTAATGATTAAAACAGTAGATCGATTGCTTGGTAGAGAAGAAGGAGCTTCTGATAAGCTCATTACTTATGTTACAGACAGAGCTGGTCATGATCTTCGATACGCAATAGATTCTACAAAACTAAAAAACGAATTGGGTTGGGAACCTTCTTTACAATTTGAAGAAGGGATTGAAAAAACCGTAAAGTGGTATCTTAAAAATAATGAATGGATGGAGAAAGTAACTTCAGGAAAGTATCAAGAATATTATCAAAAAATGTACAATAAATAATATGTATCAAGAAATAAAAAAAGAGATAGAATCTTTTGGATTCTCCGTAGTTTCTCACGATTTTGAAAGACCTTGGGGAGGATTTTTAGTGATTGATGAAACACAAGCACAAGATTTTTCTAATAAATTCTTTGAAGGCTTGGATGTAAACACTTTAAAAATTGGAGGGAAATTAAGTCCTAAAATACTCATCGTAAAACCCAATGCTCGCTTGTCTTGGCAGTACCATAACAGACGTGCTGAAATTTGGCAAGTATACAAAGGTGCTACAGGAATCATTAGAAGTGATTCTGATGTAGAAAATGAGATGGAAGTTTATAACGAAGGAGATCAACTAGTTTTACAGCAAGGAGAAAGACACCGTTTAATCGGGTTAAATGAAGCTTCGGTAGTAGCAGAGATTTGGCAACATACCGATGCTACTTATCCTTCAGATGAAGACGATATTATTAGAGTGCAAGATGATTTTGGAAGATAATTCGATATGATAAAATGACTTATAAAGAAACTCTTTTTTTTGTTGCACAATGTTTGACTATTATTCTTGAAAGTAAAAACAGAGAAGAAATAGAAGCAAAGCTAAAGTTGGAAAAAATTGACTGGGAAGCAGTAGTTAAAGTAAGTACAAGTCATTATGTAATGCCAGCCTTATATTGTAATCTAAAAAAAGTAGGTTTTTTAAACTATTTGCCAAATGATCTAGTAGCCTATATGAAACACATCACTGAGTTAAATCGTGAGAGAAATCTTCAAATTCTAGAACAGGCGAAAGAACTTAATGAATTATTAGTAGCGAATGATATTACTCCAGTTTTTTTGAAAGGAACTGGAAACTTATTAGAAGGATTGTATGAGGATATTGCTGAGCGAATGGTGGGCGATATAGATTTTATAGTTTCAAAAGATAATTATTCGAAAACTATTGAGGTTTTAACAGACAATAAATATAAAACTGTTTCTAAATTAAAGTATTTTTACCCATCCTTTAAACATCATCCAAGATTAAAAAAAAGAAATGGTATAAGTGCAGTTGAAATACATAAGGAATTACTCAAAGAAAAATACGCTCTAGAGTTTCACTATGATATTATTCATAAAGAAGTTCAAAAGTTAAATGAGGTAACTGTGTTAGGGTTTGAAGATCAATTGGCTTTATCTATTATCGCAAAACAAATTAATGATGATGGGTTATATTATAAGAACATGGCTCTCAGAAATGGATATGATGTTTTTCTGCTGTCTAAAAAAATAAATACAAAAGAAGCTATTTCTAAATTTAAGACCTTAAGAAACCCATTAAACTTTTTTATAGCTAGTTGTTATATCACCTTTGGGAAAGTTGATTCTTTAGCATATGAATCAACAAGGGGAACTAATCAATATCTAACTATTTTCAATGATTTACTATCGAATTCTGATAAGAATAGGGCTAGAAGAAAAAAAATAGACAGACAACTTTTTATCAAATCGAGATTAGAGATACTTTATAAATCTATATTTGATAAAGAACATCGACTATGGTTGTTCAAAAGAATTACAGATTCCAATTGGCAACAAGAAAAGTTAGTACAGCTAGGTTTGAAGAATAAATGTTAGAAAATATTTATATATACTATAATTAGGATAATATGATCAAAAAAAAAGGAATGATTGTATCTGGGTATTTTAACCCTATACATAAAGGACATATAGAGTATTTTAACAATGCAAAAGCCCTAGCTGATGAATTGTTTGTGATTGTAAATAACGATCATCAAAGAGCATTAAAAGGGTCTAAAGCATTTCAACAAGAAAAAGAACGTGTTTTTATTGTTTCTAATATAAAATCTGTAGATCATTGTGTGTTGTCTATAGACCAAGACAGAACGGTTTGCAAAACCATTGAAAAAATTGCCTTAGACTTTGGTGCAACCTATGATTTGAGTTTTGCCAATGGAGGTGATCAAAATAACAATACCATTCCAGAAAGACCTATTTGTGATCAAATGGGAATTACTTTGGTAGATGGCTTAGGAGACAAAATACAGTCTAGTAGTTGGCTACTAAAAAAGTAGTCTTTTAGTTCAGTCTTACAAAATAGGTTGTAAACATTTATTTTAATTTATTAAAAAGTTACGTTTTAGATAATTTTTCTAGGCGTTTTTTTGTTCTTGTATGAACTAAAAAAAATCCCTTACCTTTGATATAGCGTTCAATGTTAAGAGCTAAGTTCTTTCATGGTATCTCTAAATAAAACAAATGTCTCCTAACATTCCTCAACAAATCATCGGTTTATCAACCAGTCAAAAAGTCTTCAAAAGGCTATTAGATGTTCTGCTGTCTTTGATACTTATTCCAATCCTATTTCTTCCCGTTAGCATCCTAATTATTTTAGCCACTATAGATACCAAAATTTTTGGTTTATTTTTTCAAAATAGAGTGGGACAATATGGGAAAGAATTCACTATTTATAAAATTAGAACTTATAACAGAAATGGAGAAGTTTCAAAATTTTCAAAAAAAATAAGAAAATACAAGTTAGATGAAATTCCTCAAATACTTAATATTCTTCTTGGTCAGATGAGTTTTGTAGGCCCTAGACCAGATGTGCTTGAAGTAATGAGTACCTTGTCTAAATCAGATCAGGTTATTTTATCTATAAAACCAGGATTAACGGGGCCTGCCTCCTTGTATTATTTTAATGAAGAAGCAATTTTAGCGGAACAAGAAGATCCTATTGCCTATACTAATCAGATACTAACTCCTAAAAAGAATGCTATTAATAAAGATTATATAAAGAATTACCATATTTTTAACGATGTAAACTACATTTATAAAACTACCTTACATGTATTCCAAAATATGGCTCTCTAAACCTCATTTTGAAACGGATGATCTAGACTACTTTAAAACCACAATGGAATCTAATTGGATTAGCACTGTGGGCCCAAATATAGCTAGTTTTGAAAGGTCTATAGAAGATGTTTTCAACAAAAACTTAAAAGCTGTTGCCCTAAATTCTGGAACCTCAGCCATACATTTGGCATTAAAAATGTTACATATTGGTGCTGGTGATGAGGTAATCTGTCAAACATTTACCTTCTGTGCAACCGTAAACCCAATACTGTATTGTGGAGCAACCCCCATATTTATTGAAAGTGAACAAGAAACTTGGAACATGTGTCCGGTTTTCTTGGAGGAAGCCATTAAAGATCGATTGAAAATAAATAAAAAACCCAAAGCCATTATTGTAGTAGATTCTTACGGAATGCCTGCCAAATGGGATGAGTTATTAGAAATATCTAACAGGTATGAGATTCCTATTATAGAAGACTCTGCGGAGGCTTTTGGTTCTATGTATAAGGGCCGCTTATGTGGGAGTTTTGGAAACTATTCAATACTATCATTTAATGGAAATAAAATTATTACCACCTCTTCTGGTGGTGCTTTATTGTGTAAAGACGAACAAGACAAAGAAAGAGCCATCTACCTATCTACTCAGGCTAAAACAACTAGTTCTTTATTCGGAGAACTAGGTTTTAATTATAGAATGAGCAATGTACTGGCTAGTTTGGGTATAGAGCAGCTAAAGGTCTTAAATAAAAGGATTGAACAAAGAAGAGATAATCATACCAAATATCACTCTCTAGTGTCAGACCTCAATGGAGTTAAATTACAACAAGAAAATAGCAGTGATTTTTATTCAAATTTTTGGCTTAATTGCATTATTACAAATAATCCTAAAATCTCTAAATCTGCTCTTATAGATGAATTTACCAAACAACATATTGAAGTAAGGTCTTTATGGTTTCCTTTGCACCTTCAAGACTATTTAAAAGGATCTTTATACTACGGAGACAACTTTAGTGAAATCTTATTTGAGAAAGGCTTGTGCTTACCTTCAAGCTCTAATCTTACCAACGAAGAATTTAATAGAATAGGTGACGTTTTTAATTCATTTAAAAAATAGGAACATATGTTTGAATCATTTTTCACAGAACAGGCACTTCAAAAAAGCACACCATTTATGAGTGATGATTTTTTGAAAAAGTATAAAAATGACACAATTTTAATTACTGGTGCAGGGGGTTCTATTGGAAGTAAAATAGTTGAAAAACTTACAGAAATTAATTTCAAGAATATTGTTTTGTTAGATCAGTCAGAGTTTCATCTTTTTAAATTGATGAAAAAACACCTTTCTTCTGGCTTTAATTATGAGATAGCAGATATAAGAGATAAAAGAAAAATTGAATATTTATTTCAAATTTACAAACCCAAACTAGTTATCCATGCAGCAGCATATAAACACGTTTCTCTAATAGAGAATGATGCTTATGAATTAATTAGAACAAATTTAGAGGGTACTATAAATATGTTTACATCGTCATTAAAATATGCTGTTTCAGATTTTATTTTTATTTCAACAGACAAAGCTGTAAACCCTGTCAATAATATGGGAGTATCAAAAATGTTAGCAGAATTATTCTTAAAATCGAATTTTAATAACAAAAAAATTAGCACAAAAATTATTCGATTTGGAAATGTAATTAATTCTAATGGATCTGTAATTCCAATTTTTTTGGATGCTATTTATAACGGGTCAGCTATTGAGATTAGAAACGAAGCTGTAGAAAGATATTTTATATATGACGATGTTGTTGCTAAAAACATTCTAAATATTTCTATTCACGATTCAAATTCGCTGTATTTATTAGAAATGAATAGCCCGATTAAAATAATTGATTTAGCTAATTATATAAAACGAATAAAAAAGTCGAGTTCAATCATTACAATAACGAATTTAAGTAAAAAAGAGAAAATTACTGAAGAGCTTTTAAACTCTGATGAAAGTATTGAGAAAACAAATTATTTAGATTGTTATCACATAAAAAATTCTACAATTATTGACAAAGAAATTTGGAAAGAAATTCGGAAAGAAATAATTGATATTGTAAAAAATAATAAAACTTTTAATCATAAAGTTGTAGATAGTAAAATACAAGATATAGACTACTTGATCGAGAAATAATACGAGTAAGTCTTTTACACCCCATATCAGTAAATAATAGATTTTTTATGTAATAATTGTATTTTAAAACTATTATTTTTCTTCGAAAACGATTGAGTTTTTTTAAGCTATTGTGTAACCAAGATTCTTATGATATATTTGAGCGATACAAACACTACAATACATGATTTTAATTGCAGATGGTGGTTCTACAAAAGCTGATTGGATAGCACTAGACAGTAATAAAAAAGAACATTTTAGGGTAAGAACATTAGGATTAAATCCTGCTGTGATTTCTTCAGAAGAATTAACCAACAGAATCATTAACATGTTTCAGCTCATCAATATAAAAGATGAGGTAACTCAGGTTTATTTTTATGGAGCTGGCTGTGGAACTCCAAAAGCCAATGCCATTTTAAAAGATGTGATGACTCCCATCTTTAAAAATGCAGCCATCACTATAGAAGAAGATATGTTGGCAGCCGTGTATGCAGCTTCAGGAAAATCTCCAGCTGTGGTATGTATTTTAGGAACAGGTTCTAATAGCTGTTATTTTGATGGAGAAAAAATGCATATGCAAGTACCTTCCTTAGGCTATGTACTAATGGATGAGGCAAGCGGCAATTACTTTGGTAAAAGGCTCATTAGAGATTACTATTACGGAATGATGCCTAAGTATATGGTGAAAAAGTTTGAAAAAGACTATGTGTTAGATCCAGATACCATTAAATCAAATATTTATAGAGAACCCAATCCAAATATGTATTTAGCCTCTTTTGCAAAATTTATGTTTGATTTTAAAGATGAGAAATATGTCAGAAAATTGATGAAAAAAGGATTTGAAAAGTTCTTTAAATTTAGAATTTTACCGTATCAATTATCTACTGAAACACCTATTTATTTTATAGGTTCTATTGCACACTATTTTAGAGAAATTTTAGATGATGTAGCAGATAAGAATGGGCTTAAAATTACAGGTGTTATTCAAAGACCTATAGATAATTTACTAGAATATCATAAAAAAAACATCAATCAATAACTTCTAAAAGTCTTTCTAAAGACATCCCTCTAGATCCTTTGATTAAAATATAACAATTCTTAAAAGGACTTTGTTTGATTTGGTTTTTTAAAGATTCAAAATTTTCATATTTTTCTGAGGCAGAAGTTTTACTATAAGCTTCCCCTACAAAAATGCACCTGTCTAGATGTAATGTATTACAATAGTCAACAATATTTTGATGTTCTTTTGTTGAATAGTCTCCCAGTTCAAACATGTCGCCCAAGATTACAGTCTTTTTCTGAAGAATGGTTTTATTTAAATTATCTAAAGCTACCATAGTACTTGAAGGATTGGAATTGTAGGCATCCATTAGAATTGTATTGTTCTTCTTTTTTATAATCTGAGACCTGTTATTGGTTGGTATATAATTTTTAATAGCAGATATTATATTTTTTTGACTAATAGTAAAATACTCTCCAATAGATATTGCAGCTTTAAGATTGTCTACATTATAAGCTCCAACCAAATGTGTATGTATTACTTGATCCTTATATTTTACAGCTAAAAATGGTTGAATAGCTGAGGTAGCTATTGTATTGTTTAATAAAACGCTGTTTAAGTTAGTGGTTAGTTGTACTTGTATAGCATCATTTACATTCACAAAAGAAATTTTATTGTTTTCTTTGAGATAGGTGTAGAGTTCAGATTTTCCTTTTATGACTCCTTCAATGCCACCAAATCCTTCTAAATGAGCTTTTCCAAAATTTGTAATATAGCCCAAATCTGGTTCGCAAATAGTACACAGAAATTCAATTTCTTTCTGATGATTTGCACCCATTTCTACAATACCTATTTCAGTTTTATTAGTAAATGATAGAATTGTTAACGGAACTCCAATATGATTGTTTAGGTTTCCTAGTGTGGCTTTGGTGTTAAACTGCGTTTGTAAAACAGAATGTAATAATTCCTTTGTTGTTGTTTTTCCATTGCTTCCAGTAATACCTATGATAGGAATTGCTAATTGTTTTCGATGATAATTTGCCAATGCTTGTAGTGTTTTTAAAACATTGTTAACCAAGATAGTTTTTCCTTTTATTTCATAAGATTTCTCATCAATTATGGCGTAAGAGGCTCCTAGCTCTATTGCTTTTTTAGCAAAGTTGTTACCGTTGAAGTGTACTCCTTTTAAAGAAAAAAATAGTGCATTTTTTCTAATATTTCTGGTATCAGTAGCAACTAAATAATTTTTTGAGTATTTCTGATATAAATCTTTAATGTTCATAATGTTAAAGATAAAAAAACCTCATTGAAATCTATTCAATGAGGTTTGTATTTCAATGATGAATTCAATGATCGAATTTTTAGACCCAATTCTTATCTTGAAGGGTTTCTAGCAGTTTTTTTACTAAAAGGTAATACACCAACCACATCTGTTGCACATCTAAACCCAATAAAATTTGTAGACATATACTCTGGTAAGTATCTTCTTTGAGCAGGATCTAACCAATACTCTCTGTCTAACCAAGAACCACCTTTGTGAACTCTTGTTTTATTGCTAATTAATGTTGGGCGTTTCTTAACATCATATTTATTGAGTTTCCCTGTTTCTTCATCTTTTGTATTGATCGGAGAATTATACATTCTAGATTTATTAGTAAGCTGGTCATCTTCCAGATCATACAATCTATTAGAAAGTTTGTCACCATCATTTTTATCAAGATTAGAAGCAGTATTGTAATTTCTTCTCATGAAAACGTCATCCTTAGTAACAGGTACATATCTTATTTCTCCTGGAAGTTCAGTAGGAACTATCTTTCCATTTGGTAATGTATCATATTTAATCATTCCTTCTGCGGATTCACCAATAACAACTACTTTACCGGAAGCATCAATTAATTTTTTTGTAAAGATATTTCCTCTAAAATAATTAAAATCATTTGCCTCGGTATCTATAATTGGTCTATAAACATCTGCAACCCATTCGGCTACATTACCAGACATATCATATAAGCCATAGGCGTTTGGTGGGTATGATTTTATTCTAATGGGAATATCAGAACCGTCTTCAGACCAACCTGCTAAACCACTATAGTTTCCTTTTCGTTGCTTGAAATTTGCTAGCTGATCTCCTTTGTATCTTTTAGAATTATCTCTTGTATATTTGCCACTCCAAGCGTATTTTTTTCTTCCCCTGATGTTATTATACTCTCTATTTCCACTGGTAGCTTTTGCTGCATATTCCCATTCTACTTCAGTCGGAAGTCTAAATTTTTGAGATAAAATACCATCTTGCGAAGTTACTTGCCTTCCTGTAAATGCTCCTTTAGGAGGTCTTGGTTCTCCTTTTTTTCTTGCTTTATTGTCGGGCAAACCTCTTTTATAAACTGTAGAATCGCCATTAAATAATCTATAAGGATTTTCTAAATATAAATCTGTATCAAAAAAATTTCTTATAGTGTCGTTTCCTAATACATTTGATAGAACACCTTTATCAATTAAATTTTTTAAGTTAACAGCACTTGTTCTCCATTTACAATATTGAACAGCTTGCAACCAACTAACACCTACTACAGGGTAGTCAGAATATGCAGGATGTCTAAGATAATTTTCAGATAATAATTCTGTATTTCCTAGACTACTTCTCCAAACTAAAGTGTCAGGTAATGCAGATGAATAAATATTTTTATATTTTTCTTCACTAGGTGGGAATATGTCTTTTGTTACTTGTAAGTACAATAAGTATTCTGAATTTGTAACTTCTGCTTCATCTAAGTAAAATGCACGAACATGCATTTGTTGTGGTGTTGTATTCCAGTCAAACATAATATCATCCTGAACTTGCCCCATAGTAAATGATCCTCCTTCAATAGCAACCATTCCTTCGGGAACTTTTTGGCCTTTGAAAGAAGTTCCTTTTAAATAGCTACCATATTTTGGGTCGTTAAAATTCCAACCTGTTAAAGAAGACTTATTATTGTTTGTTGAGTTACAACTGACCAATAAAATCAAACTAAGTAAAAACAGTGTTATTCTGAATAAATTCTTCATATTTTATTTCAAATATTAGGGTTTTGTTTGAGGTTTGCAATTTACAATAAAATTGTTTTCTCACAAGACCATTTGTGAAATTTAATAGCATACACAATATAATCTATAACTCATAAAACGGATTACTTTTAAGAATATTATTAGATATCAATCTTTAACATAAAATATATCCAGATTATTTGCGTTCTTTGAGCTATGATTGCGAATAACAAACATATTTTTACTGTTATAATTTTCTTCTTTTCATTAATTATTCATAGTCAGGTAAACAATTCAGTATTGGCTAATGGCAATTGGTTTAAATTCTCTGTAGATACCACAGGTGTTTTTAAAATAGATAAAACACTTCTTCAGCAAATAGGTATATCAACCAATAATTTAAATCCTAAAAAAATTCATATTTATGGGAACGGCGGTAATTTATTGCCAGAATTTAATGGAGATGTTAGATATGATGATTTGCAAGAAAATGCCATATATATAGAAGGCGAAGATGACAATTCATTTGATGCGAATGATTTTATTTTATTTTACGCCAAAGGACCTCATAGCTGGAAAGTAGATATAAACACCAACAATGTTAGTCATAAACAAAATGTATATTCAGACAAAGCATACTATTTTATAACAGTAAATGACAACAATGGTAAAAGAATACAAAGTGCTCCTTCTGTTAATGGTTCAACAGTCACTCAACTAACTAGTTTTAATGATTATATTTTTTATGAAAAAGAAACTACTAATTTATTTGCAGCAGGTAGAAGATGGCTGGGTGAAGAGTTTAGTGTAGAAAATCAACAAACATTTCAAATACCTTTTCCTAATGCCATTCTAAATGAGCCTTTGGAGATTAAAGTTAGAGCAGTTGCAGTTTCAGGATTAACTTCATCTATGCAGGTGAATGTTAATTCTCAAGAACTATTTAATCTTAATTTTGGGGCTATTTCTTCTGGCTTAACATTAGCATCAGATAGAACTAATTCTAAAAGTATTACAAACTCATCTACTTTAATAGATGTTAGTTTAAACTATAATAATGGAGGAAACCCATCGGCTAGGGCATACTTAGATTTTATTGAAGTTTCAGGTAAGAAACAGTTAATTGCAGGCGGTTTTCAATTTTCTTTCAGAAGTTTTGAAGCTGCGAATACTTCTGGTATTGTTGAATATCAGATTCAAAATTCGCAAAATATTTTTCAAATATGGGAGGTGTCTGACCCTACTAATGTGTCAAGTATTGTAAATGAATCTTCTGCTACAATTTTTTCTTTTAAGGCCAATGGAGGAGATTTAAAAGAATATATTATTGTTCATCAAAATGATTTTTACATACCAGAGGCGGTATCAAATGCAAGAGTAGAAAACCAAAACTTACATGCCTTAAAAGACATTAACTACTTACTCATTACATCTAATGAATTTGTAGAACAAGCTCAGCGAATCGCAAATTATCATATAGAAAATTCTGGATTAACTGCTAAAGTTGTCATTTTGGATGAAATTTATAATGAATTCTCCTCTGGAAGTAAAGACATAACAGGTATTAGAGACTTTATCAAACATATTTATGAAACAAATTCAACTGATGATGCTAAATTAAAATATGTTTGTTTTTTTGGAGATGCTTCGTATGATTATAAAGACAGAATAATAGCAAATAATAATATTGTACCGGTTTATTTATCTGATCAAAGTTACAATTTAGCGTCATCTTACGTAACGGATGATTTCTTTGGCATGCTAGAAGATTCAGAAGGTACCATGTCTTCATCTCATTCTCTAGATATAGCAACCGGAAGAATACCTGTATCTACTCAACAGCAAGCTACAGATGTGGTAGATAAAATTCTAAGAGATTATAGTGAAGATTCTTTTGGAGATTGGAGAAATACCGTTACATTTCTTGCTGACGATATAGACAATATTCTTGACGACAGTCCAATACAACCAGGTGTAGAAATAATTGCAGATGATATAAAAGAAAATAAACCTGTTTTTAACATCAATAAGATTTATGCAGATGCTTATGTTCAGCAAAATTCATCAGGTGGCGAACGTTACCCAACAGTAAAAGCTGCCATTACAACAGCCATAGAAACAGGAACTCTAGTCTTTGATTATTTTGGGCATGGTGGTGAAGATGGTTTTGCTGCAGAAAGATTTTTAGACATTCCACAGATAAAAGGGTTCAAAAATGAAAACACATTACCTCTTTTTATTACCATAACTTGTGAGTTTTCTAGATTTGATAACCCAACAAGAACATCTGCTGGTGAGTTTGTTTTTTGGAATACAGCCGGTGGAGCAGCATCTATGATTACAACCACAAGAGATGTCTATATAAGTGTAGGGCAGTCATTTAATAAGCGTTTAATGGCAACATTATTAGAATTTAATAACGAAGATTTAACCATTGCAGAGTCTTTAGTTAAAACAAAAAACAACTATTCAAATTTTCAAAAATTCTTTATTTATTATTTTGGTGATCCTGTAAAAAAATTAGCAATTCCTAAACCAAATATTAGAATTACTAAGATGAATGGAGTAGATATTACACAATCATTAGATACTCTTAAGGCTTTGTCTAAAGTTAGCTTTGAAGGAGTTATTACAGATAATTTAAATAATATTCTTACAGATTTTAATGGTAATTTATCTACAACAGTATATGATAAACCTATCGATAAATCTACCTTAGACAATGATAATTTTGGTATTGTAAAAGTTTTTGATTCTCAAGAAAGTAAATTATTTAGAGGCTTGGCGAGTGTAGAAAACGGAAATTTCAGTTTCGAATTTATAGTTCCAAGAGATGTAAAAATTGCCTATGGTAAAGGGAAGTTAAGTTTCTATGCTACAGATGCTACATTTGACAAGTCTGGTTTTAATAGTGATGTTATTGTGGGAGGTATTAATGAAAACGCACCAGAAGATACTATAGGTCCTGAAATACAGTTATTTATGAATGATGAATCATTTTTAGATGGTGCTAATACAAATGCATCACCAAATCTAATAGCAAAATTAGCTGACCTTAGCGGAATTAATACTTCAGTAACTGCTGTAGATCATGATATTGTTGGAATTTTAGATGGAGATGAATCTAATCCAATTATTTTAAATGATTTCTATCAAACAGAATTAGATGATTTTACACGGGGAAAAGTTGTCTTTCGTTTAAGAGATTTATCAGTTGGTCCTCATACTTTAAAATTAAAAGCTTGGGACACTTACAACAACTCTTCAGAAACCAATTTAAACTTTGTAGTGGTTAGTGATACCAATATAAGTTTAGATAATGTTTTGAATTATCCAAATCCGTTCGTAAATTACACCGAATTTTGGTTTAATCATAACAAACCAAATGAGTCCCTTCAAGTTCAAGTTCAAATATTCACTATTTCAGGAAAATTAATCAAAACGATTAATCAACAAGTACAAACAACAGGAAATTTATCTAGAAATATATCATGGAATGGTTTAGATGATTTTGGGAATAGAATTGGAAAAGGAGTCTATGTTTATAAATTAAAAGTAACATCAACAGTAAGTAATATATCGTCTGAAAAGTATGAAAAGTTAGTTATACTATAATAAAACACGATATTTACGTTTAAGTAATTGATTAAAATATATATATGAAGAAATTAGGGGTATTATTCATAGTTTACATTTCTAGCATTTTAGGCTTGTTGGCGCAAGAAACAGGAGGAATCACAACAGCAACACCATTTTTATTAATAATACCAGATGCTAGAGCAGGAGCAATGGGAGATGTTGGAGTTTCCACTTCAGCCGACGCCAGCTCTCTTTTTCACAACCCATCTAAAATTGCATTTAGTGGACAACAAGTAATGATAGGAGTTAATTATTCACCATGGCTAAGAAATCTAACAGATGATATTTTTGTAGGAAGTGCTTCATATATTAATAGATTTAGTGAAAATGCTGCATGGGGAGCCGAGTTTAGATACTTTTCTTTGGGTCAAATAGACCTAACAAATGACGGGGGAGAACCTAATGGTACTATTAATCCAAATGAATTTGCTTTATCCGGAACCTATGCATTAAAATTAAGTGAAACATTTTCTATGGGGGTTAGTGGTCGTTATTTTAGATCTAATTTAGCATTTACAGGAACAAATTCAACTTTACAACCCATCAATTCTTTTGCAGTAGATGTTTCTGGTTATTATCAATCTTATGAAGAAAATTATGGAACATTTAATGGCCGTTATAGAATAGGGTTTAATATTGCCAATATTGGACCAAAAGTTTCTTATGTTCCTGGTGAAGAAGACTTTATACCTACCAATTTAAAATTTGGAGGTGGTTTTGATTTTATTTTAGATGAGTATAACATTGTAAGTATTAATACAGAGTTTACAAAACTTCTGGTTCCCTCTCCACAAGAAGATGGTTCTGACCAAGACAAAGGATTTATCTCTGGTATTTTTAGTTCTTTTGGTGATGCAGAAGGAGGTTTTAGTGAAGAGCTAGAAGAAGTTACCTATGCATTAGGTGCAGAATATCTTTATAATGACGCTTTTGCTTTACGTGCTGGATATTTTCATGAGAGTGAAAATAAAGGAAATAGGAAATTTTTTACTATGGGTGCTGGATTTAGAACAAATGCTTTGAACGTAGATTTATCGTATTTAATTAACTCATCAGATGTAAATAATCCATTAGAAAATTCGCTTCGTTTTTCTTTATCGTTTGATTTAGGCGAAATTTATGACGATTATTAATAGTGCGATCTTTTAAAAGAACATGCTTTAATGAAAGAAATAAACACAGGTAGTACTGCTTTTATATACGAGGATATTAATGAGTTATCCGATGTAGATAAAAGCTTAATGAAAGTAGCTATTGAGGCTACTAAAACTTCATATGCACCGTATTCTGGTTTTAATGTAGGAGCAGCCCTTTTAATGGAAGATGGCTCTATTATTATAGGAAACAACCAAGAAAATGCGGCCTATCCCTCTGGCATGTGTGCTGAGCGTGTGGCTATTTGGAAAGCAGGATCTTCATTTCCAAACAAGAAAGTAAAAAAAATAGCCATTACAGCTGTTTCTTCTAATAAACAATTAGACAAACCTGTGGGACCTTGTGGTGCTTGTAGACAAACACTATTAGAATATGAAATAAATCAAAAAGAAGATGTAGAAGTTTTCTTTATGGGTGAAATTGGCAATGTTGTAAAAACAAGTTCTATTGCTTCATTATTGCCTTTTTCGTTTGATAGTTCTTACCTATAATTTTTAAAGTAACTAAAAAAATAGTTAGTCAAATTATAGTAGTTTGAACATCGTAAAAACAGGATAAATTAAAAGACGAATTAAACTTAAAAACAGTTTATTTATTGTTTAAATAACAATTACTTTATGATATCTTCAATTATTACAGGTACTGGATCTTATATCCCAGAGATTAAAAAAGAAAATAAAAAGTTTCTAGAAAATCGTTTTTTAAATGCAGATGGTACAGAAATACCAAGTGAAAATGACCTTATTATTGAAAAGTTTAAGGCCATCACTGGAATAGAAGAAAGAAGATACGCTCCTTCCAAATACAACACCTCAGACTTGGGCTTTTTTGCAGCTCAAAAAGCAATTAAAGATGCGGCTATAAACCCAGAAGAGTTAGATTATATTATTTTGGCTCATAATTTTGGAGATGTTAAATCAACAGCCATTCAAAGTGATTTATTACCAAGTTTAGCAACAAGAGTAAAATATAGGTTAGGAATAGAAAACCCTAATTGTGTAGCCTATGATATTTTATTTGGTTGTCCTGGTTGGATAGAAGGAGTTATTCAAGCACAAGCATTTATAAAAGCAGGAATTGCCAGCAAAGTATTAGTTATTGGAGCAGAAACCTTGTCTAGAGTTGTAGATAAATACGATAGAGATTCTATGATCTATAGTGATGGAGCAGGAGCTTGTATTGTTGAAAAGAATGAGGGTCAAGACGCTGGTATTTTAAGTCATGCTTCACAAACTTTTGCAAAAGAGGAGGCCTATCATTTATTTTTTGGAAATTCTTTTGATAAAAATAAAGATCCAAGTGTTCGGTACATAAAAATGCATGGAAGAAAAATTTATGAGTTTGCTTTAAATAATGTTCCTGCCGCAATGAAGTCTGCTTTAGACAAAACTGGAATTGCCATAGATGAAGTAAAAAAAATATTTATTCATCAGGCCAACGAAAAGATGGATGAAGCAATTATTAAACGTTTTTATAGACTCTACAAAACACCTGTTCCTGAGGGTGTGATGCCCATGAGTATTCATAAATTAGGTAACAGTTCTGTAGCTACAGTACCTACATTACTAGATTTAGTATTAAAAGGAACTATTGAAAATCAATCACTACAAAGAGGAGATGTTATTATTTTAGCCTCTGTTGGAGCTGGTATGAATATTAATGCAATAGTTTATAGATATTAAATTGTGAAATTTTCTAAACACAAAGCTTTTATTTCTAAATTGAAGTACTATTTTTGCACATGCAACAACACCAGGTACTTATTTTAGATTTTGGATCGCAATACACTCAATTAATTGCGAGGAGAGTAAGAGAGTTGAATATCTATTGTGAAATTCACCCTTACAACAAACAACCAGCAAACGCTAGTAGCTTTAAAGCAGTTATTTTATCTGGAAGCCCCTCTTCTGTTAGATCTGAAGATGCCCCGCATCCAGATTTGTCAGAAATTAGAGGAAAAAAACCCATGTTAGCTGTTTGTTATGGAGCACAATATTTAGCTCATTTTTCTGGAGGAAAAGTAGCACCATCAAATACAAGAGAATACGGAAGAGCAAATTTATCTTTCATAAAAGACAACGAAACTTTTTTTTCAGATATTTCTGAAGGGAGTCAGGTTTGGATGAGTCATTCGGACACCATTAAAGAACTGCCAACAAATGCGGTTCATTTGGCCAGTACTTCAGATGTAGAAAATGCAGCTTTTAGAATAAAAGGAGAAGATACCTATGCAATTCAGTTTCATCCTGAAGTTTATCATTCTTCAGACGGAAAACAGTTGTTGGAAAATTTTCTTGTAAAAATTGCAGGTATAGCACAAACTTGGACTTCAGATTCTTTTGTAGAAACAACCGTTTCTAACATACAAAAAACTGTAGGAAATGATAAAGTAGTTTTAGGCCTTTCTGGAGGTGTGGATTCTTCTGTGGCAGCTGTTTTATTACACAAAGCAATTGGTAAAAACCTGTATTGTATTTTTGTGAATAACGGATTATTACGCAAGAATGAGTTTGAAAGTGTACTCAATCAATACGAAGGCATGGGATTAAACGTTAAAGGTGTAGATGCATCGGCACGTTTTTTGAATGCTTTAAAAGGATTGTCTGATCCTGAGAAAAAAAGGAAAGCCATAGGAAATGCATTTATAGAAGTTTTTGATGATGAAGCTCATAAAATAGAAAATGTAAAATGGTTGGCGCAAGGAACTATTTATCCAGATGTTATAGAATCAGTATCTGTAAATGGAGGTCCTTCAGCAACCATAAAAAGTCATCATAATGTAGGAGGTTTACCAGATTTTATGAAATTAAAAATTGTAGAACCTTTACGTATGATTTTTAAAGATGAAGTAAGAAGAGTAGGTGCTTCTATGGGAATAGATCCTGAGTTATTAGGAAGACATCCGTTTCCTGGGCCAGGTTTAGCGATTAGAATTTTAGGAGATATTACACCAGAAAAAGTAGCTATTCTACAAGAGGTAGACGCTATTTTTATTGACGGATTAAAAGAGAGTGGTTTGTACAATAAAGTTTGGCAAGCTGGTGCTATATTACTGCCAGTAAATTCTGTAGGTGTTATGGGAGATGAAAGAACCTATGAAAAAGTAGTAGCATTAAGAGCTGTAGAAAGCACAGACGGTATGACAGCTGATTGGGTTAATTTACCTTATGAGTTTTTGCAAAAAACCTCTAACCAGATTATAAATAAAGTAAAAGGTGTTAACAGAGTAGTGTATGACATTAGTTCTAAACCACCTGCAACTATTGAATGGGAATAAATTTATGAGAGAATTTAAAATCATCATCATCTTGTTTTTTGTAATGATTGCAACTTCTTGTGGTCAACAAAAAAAATATATTTCTTATACCGTAAAAAAAGGTGAAACTATAAAGGTAATTGCTAAACGTCTTGGAGTTAAAACAAAAGATTTAATGCGCCTAAATCCAGAGATAGGAAGAAAGCCAGCACCTGAAACAGTCATTATTATTCCAAATAAACAGTACCAAAAAAAACCAATTAACACTACTTTAGTTGAAAAGAATGATGCTAATGTTGTTCTAGAGGAAGTATCTACAATAGATGAACCTATCAATGATTTTGTACTTCATAAAGTGGCAAAGGGAGATACTTTTTACAATTTAACACGGGCATACAACGTTTCGGAAGATCAATTAAATAATTTAAATCCTTCTCTCCAGATTACAGGCTTACAATTGGAAATGTTGTTAAAAATAAAACTAATTGAAGATGAGGATGCGTTATTACTGTACAAGGACACTATTCAAGAAAATACTGTTTTAAAATTAGCAATGATGCTTCCTTTTAGAGCCATAGAATACGATACAATAGATGCTAAAGATATTTTTAAAACAAATAAATTGGCAAATATTACAACAGATATTTATTTGGGAGCATCAATAGCCATAGATTCTTTAAGAAAAATGGGAATAGATGTGAAACTTTCTATTTTTGATACTGGAAGAAAAGACACCAAATTAGATTCAATTTTAGTTGTTACAGATTTTAGCAATATAGATGCAATCATTGGTCCATTGTATTCTGAGGAGGTTCCTAAGGTTGCCAATAAAGCAGGTGTGCCAGTTATTTTTCCGGTATATTCTAAAAACCAAGCTAGTTTTTCATCCTCAAAAATAATTAAAAGTTTTGCAGATAGAGAAGAACATCAACAAGCATTAGTAGCCCATGTTCTAGCTAATTATACTAATGAAAATATCTTAATTATTGGAGATAGTTCAGCAACCTCAATTAGCAACAGTGATGCAATAAAATCTGTACTATTACAGCATGATTCTATCAACGAAGCTAAAATTATTTATCCAGATCAAGGATATATTAGGAAAGATTATATTATTAATGCTTTAAAACCCGACATAGGAAACTGGGTGCTACTAGTTACTGATAACCGAGTCATTTCTTCTGATGTTATTAATAGTTTAATTAGTTTGCCGGTTGAGGATCCAGAAGAAGATGAAGAAGACGAAGAAGATAAAGAGGATAAAAAGGAAAGTGACGAGCCAGAAATGCAAATTTTACCTGAAGATACTGTGATTAAGGTTTTTGGAATTTTTAAATCTTCTCAATTTGATAAAATTGATAATATTAAACTAGCTAAGCTAGGATTTACATATACTAGCGATACTTTTATTGATGAAAATTCACCAGAAATTCAGTTGTTTCATAAGCAGTATCTAGAAAAGAATCATGCATATCCCTCATATTATGCAACAAAAGGATTTGATATTCTTTTCGATATTGGAATGCGATTGGCATCTGGGAAAACACTAAAAGAGACTTTTAAACAAGGAACTTCTTATAGATTAGAAAGTAAGTTTGAGTATACTAGAAGTTTATTTAAGACTTCTTCAAACCAGGGAATTTATATTGTAGAGTACAATCCAGATTTAACTTTAACAAGAGTAAAGTAATATTCAATTAAAAATTTATAAAACAAAAAACTCCTGATTTTTCAGGAGTTTTTTTTTCTTTATAATGATTAAATTTTCTTCATCTGTTGTTTCATCATTTGCATTTGTTCTTTCAGCATGCCGTGTTTGTCTAGTTTCTTTGCTTCGGCCATTAGTGTAGTTGCCTCACGTTTTCTTCTTTTAGTCATAGCAATGCCCGCTAATTGTAATTTTGCCATTGCTAAATCATGATCCATAGCCAAACCTAATCTAACAGCTTTTCTTAAATACTTTTCAGCTTGCGTCATGTTTGTTTGAGAGAGCATGATTCCGTGTAGGTAATTGTAGTAACCTTCTTGTTTTTTTGTGAGTGCAGTACTTGGGTTCTTTATATAAGTCAACCACTTTT
>Ga0206677_10001164_pt1 | contig 24553 bp, 18 predicted proteins | sample M130m12015metaG_FD_155475 | JGI IMG/M metagenome (GOLD analysis project Ga0206677, IMG submission 155475) | Ammonia-oxidizing marine archaeal communities from Monterey Bay, California, United States - M1 30m 12015 | ecosystem: Environmental > Aquatic > Marine > Intertidal zone | place: USA...
AAAGAGCCCCCACGCGCACCAAAAGGGTATTGGCACCAATATGGCTGGCAGCTGCCTCTGCCAGATTGGCCACTTGCAACGAATGATGGAAAGTACCCGGAGCTTGGTCCGATAGTTCCCTCAACAGTGCCGTATTGGTGTCAGATAACTCCAATAGTGACACATCTGATGTCAATGAAAACAAACGCTCGAACAAGTAAATAAGGGGTTGAACAAATAAGGTGAGCAGGCCATTTAGCAAAAACAAGCCAAGGGTAGTCAAAGCAATATTCTTAATACTTCCCTCATGGATAAAGGCAAATGAAATGTGAACTAGTAAATAAATCAATACGATTTGACCTACGGAGATGAATAAATTGGCTCGCTGGTATAGCTTTGTACTGCTTTGGATGGTGACAATCCCTGCTAACATCTGCAAGAAAACAAACTCAAAACTATTGGGGACAATAAATCCGAGTAAGAGTACTGTTAATACATGGGTAAATAACCCCAATCGGGCATCAAAAAAAGCTTTTAGCGTTAGCGGAAGAATACAGATGGGAACACTATAAACCAAATAAGGGTCAAAATTAAGCACCACTACAGTTAAAGCCACAATGAGAAAAACATTAAAAAAGATAAAGGTGAGTTCCTTATTGTTGTTAAAGAGTTTCTCTCTATAGATCAGAATAAACCGAAGGAGCATAAAAAGTGCCAAGCCTATCAATATAGCGTAGCCCGTTGCTATCATAAACTCTTTTCGATCTGTCCAAGAGCTGCTTTGATATTCGGCCGCAAGGGATTCAAGGCGCTGATAACGCTCCCCATCTACCAGTTCATTTTGAGCGATGATAAGGCTTCCCTTTTTAATCAGTCCACGAGTAGGAGAAAGGGCCTGTTTTCCTTCATTTAGTATTTTCTGTTGAAAAGTTGAGTCTGGAACAATATTGGGTGCTAATACTTCAAAGAAAAGCTTGTAAAAATTCTCTTGAAAAGGAGCCAGAGAATCAGACAACAGCCGCCCAAGATTCTTTTGCATTGCTTCCATCTGGAAAAAGGAAGTAACGGCTCGTTCCTTTTCGGTATTCCCATCAATCAACCGAAGCGTTTCACTTGTATCAACGTTCCAATTTAAAGGTAAAATTCCTTGCTGAAAAATACGATCCAATACCTGGGCTCCTTCCTTTTTGATTACGGTTGTTTTAGGGGTGCTCACATTGATGAAATAACGCTCAAATTTTTGTTGGTAGCGTTCCTTTCCTCGAACTCCCACTAGGGTGTCCAATCGATAATAACTATTGGCTTCTTCTTCTAAAAGTGCTATTTCACGCCCGAGCTCAGCTTCCGTTTTAAGTATTGGAAAATCGAAGGGTGCGTAAAGGGTTGCGTGTTTCCACGGAAATCCTTTTTGAAATTCATATTGGAACTTCCCTCCTTTGGGAAATAAATACAGGGTTGCCCCACAAAATGTAAGGAAAAGAAATCCCTTGTATAGCAGGGGCTGATTATAAAAAAGCCAATTCCAATACCGTTTCAATATCTGGTTGTTTTTTGCGCTAAGAAAACAAAAATTAAGCAATAAAGCCGTTTGTACTACCAATTGTTGCTCTTAATTTATTTATTTTTGGGTTTCAATTCTACTATGAAATACGGGGTTTGCCAATTGGGTATCGTTTCTGTTCGGGCTGATAAACAAGATCAGAGTGAAATTGTAACGCAGCTTCTTTATGGAGACAAATACACCGTGCTACTCTCCCAAAAAAATTGGACCAAGATCCGAATTGATGCTGACCGCTATGAAGGTTGGATTTCAAACAATCAGCATTTTGAAATTCAAAAGCCCCAGTGGGAGGAACTCTCTCAGCAAGACGCCACCTATGCGACGGATCTGATCAGTTATTGCCATCAGGATAACGGTCTGCTTTTCCCAATTCCTTTGGGTAGTAATTTGAATGTACAACAATTGCTCTCGCATCAGCACGAGGGGAATCGTTGTTCCCAAAAACAAAATCGAGAAGCAATTCTAAAAACGGCCTATCTATATTTAAACGCCCCCTATTTATGGGGTGGGAAATCTCCCTTCGGAATCGATTGCTCTGGTTTTAGTCAAATGGTATATCGCATTAATGGGTATTCTCTTTTCAGAGATGCCTCCCAACAAGCAGAACAAGGACAAACCCTTAGTTTCATTGAAGAAAGTCAAGCTGGGGATTTGGCCTTTTTCGACGATGCAGAAGGAAACATTATTCATGTGGGAATATTACTCCCTAATCATAAAATCATCCATGCACATGGAAAAGTTCGTATCGATGGTATTGATCAAACAGGGATTTACAACAAAGAATTTCAGAACCACTCGCATAAGTTGCGAATGATTAAAACTATTGTGTAACATCCTTTTCTAACTTCAAAAGGCATAAAAAAACCCCCTGATACACAGGAGGTTTTTTTATTTGAATCAAAGTTCAGCCTAGTTTTCCAACAAAGCTTTCATTTCCTTATAACCTTGGTTTTCACCAAGAGTACCGTATATATTCATTAATGTTTTAATTGCTTCTTCGTTATTACTAACAGCAATAAGACCTTTTAAGATTGGTACACATTCTTTGTAAAGCGCCTCTCTTTCACTTTTAAGAACCTCGTAGCGAGCATTGTCTTTACGAGATGTTCCTAAGCTATTCATCTCTTCAACCACTGCAGCTTCGCCTTCCAAAATCAAAGCAACTAGATTTAAATACGCGGCTTCATTATTAGGATCCAAAGCTATCGCCTTTTCGTAAAAACCACGTGCAACATCTCTGTCTCCAAGGTCATTATTTACAACTCCTAAATTGAAATACAAATTGGCGTTATTTGGATCTTTTTCAATGGCTTGGCTGATCAATTCCTTGAATTTTTCTTTTTCATCCAGCTCAATATACAAGTTGGCCTCAGTCAAAATCAAATTTAAATCTTCAGGGTTGGATTTACGAGCTTCTTGCACCGCTGCAATTGCATTTTCATTTTCGCCTTGTTGTGCATAAATCAAAGCGATATTCTTTACAATCTCAGGGTATTTCGATTCTGATTCTACTTCCTTAGGATTGGTGTAATCTTTCGATTTCTTATAAATCCCATATTCCATTTCAGACACTTCAATCTCATTATTGGTAGCTACTTCTGTTACAAGATATGTCGTGGTAATACCTGTATATTGGATGTCTTTTAAGATAAAGTAGAGCTCCAAAGCGCGATCATAAGCTTTGGCATTCACACTATTGGAAGCGGCAAAGTATAGATAGTCTTTTCCGTTTTCAGGATCAATCTGATAGGCCATGTATAGTTTTTCAGCAGAGGCAACATAATCTTCACCATTGTTGTCCTCAATAGCAGAGGTTACAATATCTGTAAGAAGTTCCTGTAATTGTTTAGCAACATCAGTCTTCAAACGGCTGTTTTCTTTGAGACCCATATAAATGTCCATTGCCGTTTTGAATTCTTTATTTTGCTGGGCAATTTTTCCTTTTAAAAAGGTATAGCCACCCATCACTTTTTCATCGGCCGTGTCAAACAAAGCAGCATTAGAGGAAAGCAATGCGCTGGCTCCTTCGATATCACCTGAGGTAAATAATTTTTCGGCTTTTTTTAATTCTTTCTTTTGGGCAAATCCAAAGCTGGCAATCATGCTCAAAAGAAGTACAATCGTTTTTTTCATTAGTTTCTGAATTTTGTTTTAGTATTTAATATTTATTCAATAACAGTGCCATCATTGACATCCATGTCATTTATATCTTCTATGGATTCGTCATCAGGCATCACTTTGGCTACAGCCGCAATGGAGTCATTGTCTTTTAAATTAATCAAACGAACCCCCTGCGTGGCTCGTCCCATAATACGAAGATCTGCCACTGACATACGAATGGCGATTCCAGATTTGTTGATAATCATCAAATCGTCTTCATCGGATACGTTTTTGATCGCAACCAATTCCCCAGTCTTATCAGTAATGGAAATGGTTTTGACTCCTTTTCCTCCTCGATTGGTAATACGGTAATCTTCCAAATCGGATCTTTTCCCATATCCGTTTTCGGAAACCACAAGTATGTTACTGTCCATATCATTAACAGACACCATACCCACCAATTCATCGTTTGACCCCGCCAAGGTGATTCCACGAACACCGGAAGCACCTCTTCCCATTGGACGAGTTTTGCTTTCCTCGAAACGGATCGCTTTTCCAGACTTCCCAGCCAATAAAATTTGACTGTTTCCGTTGGTCAGTTTGGCTTCTAGGAGTTCATCACCATCTTTGATGGTAATGGCATTAATCCCATTGGCACGAGGACGTGAGTATTGTTCTAGAGCTGTTTTCTTAACCTGCCCTTTTTTGGTGGCCATAATCACGTAATGAGTATTGATGTACTCTTCGTCTTTTAAGTCTTGGGTACAAATAAAAGCTTTGACCTTATCGTCTTGCTCAATGTTAATTAGATTTTGAATCGCGCGCCCCTTTGCGATTCTGGAACCTTCTGGAATTTCGTAAACACGCATCCAGAAGCATTTTCCTTTTTGAGTGAAGAACAGCATATATTGGTGGTTGGTTCCCACAAAAATGTGTTCTAGGAAATCTTCATTTCGAGTGGTAGAAGCCTTTTGACCGACTCCTCCCCTGTTTTGTGTTTTGTATTCACTCAAAGGAGTCCGCTTGATATATCCCGCATGAGAAATGGTGATCACCACTTTTTCATCTGGAATCATGTCCTCAATACGGAAGTTACCTCCCGCATATTCGATCATTGATCTTCTTTCGTCACCATATTTTTCTCTCACTTCAACAAGCTCTTCTCGGATAATCGTCATACGACGGTCTTTTTTGTCCAAGATGTCCTTTAAATCTGCAATGGTTTTTAACAACTCATCATATTCGGCGCGCAGTTTGTTTTGTTCCAGTCCCGTTAGTTGACGCAGACGCATTTCTACAATCGCCTTCGCTTGAATTTCAGTGAGCTTAAAGGTATCCATCAATTTCTGACGGGCTTCTTCAGCATTGCTCGAGCCACGAATCAATTTGATGACCGCATCAATATTATCCGATGCAATGATTAAACCTTCTAAAATATGAGCACGCTCCTCAGCTTTTCGCAATTCGTATTTGGTTCTTCGAACCACTACCTCATGACGGTGCTCCACAAAATGATGGATCATGTCTTTGAGGTTTAATAGTTCGGGGCGTCCTTTTACTAAGGCAATGTTGTTTACCGAGAAGGAAGATTGAAGTGCAGTGTATTTGTAAAGTTTATTGAGAACAATATTGGGAATCGCATCTCTTTTTAAGATATAAACAACACGCATCCCTTTACGGTCTGACTCATCTCGGATATTACTGATACCTTCGATTTTCTTGTCATTTATTAATTCCGCTGTTTTTCGGATCATCTCTGCTTTGTTCACCTGATAGGGAATCTCTGTAACGATGATGCATTCTCTTCCATTGACTTCCTCAATGACTGCTTTTCCGCGAAGTACTACCCGACCGCGACCGGTTAAAAAAGCTTCACGCACCCCTTCATAACCGTAAATAGTTCCTCCCGTTGGGAAGTCAGGGGCTTTAATGGTTTGCATCAAAGTTTCAATCGTGATGTCGTTGTCCTCAATATATTGTATGATTCCATCCACCACCTCTGTCAGGTTGTGTGGTGGCATATTGGTCGCCATTCCAACAGCAATACCGGAAGCTCCGTTGACGAGTAAGTTTGGAATACGGGTAGGAAGTACGGTTGGTTCCTTAAGGGAGTCGTCAAAATTTAACTGATGATCAACGGTTTCTTTTTCGATATCAGCCATCATATCCTCTGAAATCTTCTTCATCCGAGCCTCCGTATATCGCATGGCAGCAGGACTGTCTCCATCCACAGAACCGTAATTCCCTTGACCGTCAACCAACAAATAGCGCAAAGACCATTCTTGAGCCATACGAACCATGGTGTCATATACAGAACTATCACCGTGCGGATGGTATTTACCTAACACCTCTCCAACGATACGGGCGGACTTCTTATAGGATGTATTGGCACGAATACCCAATTCATGCATTCCAAAAAGAACCCGTCGATGAACGGGTTTAAATCCATCACGAACATCCGGGAGGGCACGTGACACAATGACAGACATAGAGTAATCTATGTATGCGGACTTCATTTCTTCCTCAATGTTTATTGGGATCAGCTTTTCACCTTCATTCATAAATCGAAAATTTAACGAATAAGGCTAAAATAGCACTAATGCGATCTTTACACCAAGTCTATCCTACTTTTTATAGCCGATTTATCAACATTCTAAGGGGTTAATATTTGATAATTTTTAATCGGATAAACTTTGATGTTGTTGTTTTTTTTTGTCAATTAGCTACATACAGATAGCTGGAACGTTTTTTGTAGTATTCGCACTAAATCAAGATGTATGGATGATAATTTTTCGCCAAGAGTCAAAGATGTAATTACCTTCAGCAAAGAAGAGGCGCTTCGATTGGGGCATAACTTCATTGGAACGGAGCATCTTATGCTTGGCATTTTACGAGATGGAGGGGGGAAAGCAATATCAATTCTCAATGCTATTGAAATTGATATTGACGAATTGCGCCGAAAAGTTGAAATTCTCAACCCCGCAGTACTTGAGAGTGGAAGTGCTATGAACAATAAAAAAAATCTACACCTTACACGACAGGCCGAACGCGCACTTAAAACTACCTTCTTAGAAGCTAAGTTGTTTCAAAGTGACCTTATTAATACGGCACACTTATTATTGTGTATTTTAAGAAACGAAAACGACCCAACAACGAAACTGCTTTCCAATCTTGACGTTGATTATGACACCGTAAAAGAGCAGTTCAAATTGATGCTCGCTAGTGATGACTCCAATTATATGGACCTACCCTCCTCTGCTTCTTTTCCTGATGAAAAAGATGATGAAGACGGTTCTTCCTCCAAGGAAAATCCGTTTGTACCCACATCCGAAAGTAGAAGCTCCAAAAATTCTAAGACGCCTGTCCTGGACAATTTTGGGCGAGATGTGACCGCATTAGCCGAACAAGACAAACTGGATCCTGTGGTAGGGCGTGAAAAAGAAATTGAGCGCGTTTCTCAAATTTTGAGTCGCCGAAAAAAGAATAACCCTTTGTTAATTGGAGAACCTGGAGTTGGTAAATCCGCCATCGCTGAGGGGCTTGCTCTTCGTATTATCCAAAAAAAGGTGTCTCGTGTATTGTATAACAAACGAGTCATTACATTGGACTTAGCAAGCCTTGTGGCTGGAACCAAATACAGAGGGCAATTCGAAGAACGCATGAAAGCGGTCATGAACGAATTGGAAAAAAACGATAATATTATTCTCTTTATCGATGAGATTCACACCATTGTAGGTGCGGGAGGTGCTACTGGAAGCTTGGATGCTTCTAATATGTTCAAACCTGCCTTAGCTAGGGGTGAAATTCAATGTATTGGCGCCACTACCTTGGACGAATACAGACAAAACATCGAAAAAGACGGTGCTTTGGAACGCCGCTTCCAAAAAGTATTGGTAGAAGAGACCTCCGCCGAGGAAACATTGGAAATATTAATCAATATTAAGGATCGATATGAGAATCACCATAACGTTAGTTATACCGATGATGCGCTCAAAGCCTGTGTAGAACTGACCGATCGGTATATGTCTGATCGTTTTCTCCCAGACAAAGCTATTGATGCTTTGGATGAAGCTGGTTCACGGGTACACATCAATAATATGAATGTTCCCAAAGAAGTCATTCAGTTGGAAGAAGACCTTGAAAAGGTGCGTGAACTAAAAAATTCTGTGGTCAAAAAACAGAAATACGAAGAAGCGGCCAAGCTTAGAGATGACGAAAAACGCGTTGAACGCCAATTAATTGAGGCACAAGAGCGCTGGCATGAAGACTCCAAGCAAAACCGCGTCAAAGTAAATGACACCCATATCGCAGATGTGGTTTCCATGATGACCAATATACCGGTCACCAAAATCGTAAAGTCTGAAAAAAACAAACTTGCATTACTCACGGAGGTGATTGGTTCCAAAGTAATTGGACAAGAAGATGCGGTTAAAAAAGTGGTCAAAGCCATTCAACGGAATCGAGCTGGTCTTAAGAATCCAGACCGTCCCATTGGTTCGTTTATTTTCCTCGGACAAACAGGAGTGGGTAAAACCCAACTAGCTAAAGTTTTAGCTGCTGAAATTTTTGACTCAGAAGAAAATCTCATCCGTATTGATATGAGCGAATACATGGAGAAATTTGCCATTTCTCGCTTGATTGGTGCTCCTCCAGGATATGTAGGATATGAAGAAGGTGGTCAACTGAGTGAAAAAGTCAGAAGAAGACCTTATTCTGTAATCCTTTTGGATGAAGTGGAAAAAGCCCATCCCGATGTGTTTAATATGATGCTGCAAGTCCTTGATGACGGTTTTCTGACTGACAGTTTGGGTCGTAAGGTAAACTTTCAAAACACCATCATCATTATGACTTCTAACATCGGCGCCCGTCAGTTAAAAGATTTTGGAACAGGAGTTGGTTTTGAAACTGCCGCCCAAAAGTCCCAAACGGAAGACATTGAAAAAAGTATCATTGATCGAGAATTAAAAAAGACATTCTCTCCAGAATTCCTTAATAGAATTGATGATCTTGTTATTTTCAACGCACTGGATAAAAACGCTATTCGAAGTATCGTTGATTTGGAATTATCTAAACTCATTACTCGTATTGAAAAACTCGGCTATCAAATCACTATTTCTGAAAAAGCCAAAGATTTTATTTCTGAAAAAGGCTACGATCAAAAGTACGGGGCACGTCCACTCAATAGAGCCATCCAGAAATACATTGAAGATTTGCTTGCTGAAAACGTTGTTTCCAGTGCTATCAAAGAAGGCGATTCCATTAGTATTGATGCTGGAAAAAATACAGACGAAGGACTCAGCTTAGAGATACAGGAAGTTCCTACGGTATAGGCTAAACCTGAAATATAAAAAAGCAGGGCAAATTGAAATTTACCCTGCTTTTTTATTCAAATTGTTTCCTGCCTAGGCTACTTATATTATTTTTGTGGTTCAAAAATTGGATCCCATTACGCGGCTTCGTTTACTTTTTTTATGAATATTTTAAAATTCGGAGGTACCTCTGTAGCAAATTCATCGAGCCTTCAGTCTGTTATAGAAATTGTCAAATCACAGCAACAAGAGTCTGTTGTTGTCGTTTCAGCTTTAGGAGGCATCACCAATTTACTCATCGACTTTCTTTATCGTGCGAGTCAAAAAGATGACACTTATCGTGCTGATTTTAATGTCATTAGGGAACGGCATCTGGAACCTATTGAAGCGTTATTACCCAAAGAGGTTCAAAAAGATAGTGTCATTTTTCTAGATAAAAAACTTTCCCAGTTGGAAGGCCTTTACCATTCCGTTTTTCAGTTAGAAGAAGTTACGGAACGAACCCTGTCTAAGGTTTCTGCATTTGGAGAAATTCTTTCGTCTCAGCTTATCTGTACACTTTTTAAGCATCACGGAATTGACGTTTCTTTACATGACGCCACACAACTTATTGCTACTTCAGAAAAAAACAACAAGCTAATTGTTGATTTTGCTAAAACTGAAAATCAAACCCAAAAGAATTTCGAAAAGAGCAAAGCGCAGGTTCATTTAGTGCCCGGGTATATTGCAGGTGACGAATCTGGGAACCTAACAACACTCGGAAGAGGAGGATCTGATTTTTCAGCCGCCATCTTAGCCAATATACTGTCAGCAGACACACTTGAAATCTGGACAGACGTAAGCGGTATGTTTACAGCGCATCCCAAATTGGTATCTCAAGCGCAGCCCATCCCACGACTCTCGTATTACGAAGCCATGGAACTTTCCCATTTTGGCGCCAAGGTTATTTATCCCCCCACCCTACAGCCATTGGTAGAAAAAAACATCCCTACCTATATTAAAAATACTTTCCAGCCTGAAGATGCAGGGACATTGATTCACAACGAAACCGATACAAACGGTCAAATTGTAAAAGGAATTAGCCATATTGATGATGTGGCCTTAGTAAGCCTTGAAGGAAGTGGCATGGTGGGCATTCCTGGTTTTTCAAAACGTCTTTTTGAAACCCTATCTACAGAAAACATCAACATCATAATGATTACGCAGGCCTCTTCCGAACACTCCATTTGTTTGGGTGTCAAAGCAGAAGACGCACAGAAGGCCAAAGAAGTAATTGATGAGCATTTTGCCTTTGAGATTTCACTAAACAAAGTATATCCCGCACGTTTAGAGACCGACTTGGTAAATATCGCAGTTGTAGGAGACAAAATGAAAGAACACCAAGGAATCAGCGGAAAACTCTTTAGCAGTCTAGGAGCCAACAACATTAATATTCGTGCCATCGCGCAGGGCGCTTCTGAACGAAATATTTCTATCATCACCGACCAGAAAAACGTCCAAAAAGCACTCAACACCTTACACGAAAGTTTCTTTGAATCTCAAGTCAAACAACTCAATCTCTTCATTACTGGGGTTGGAAATGTTGGCGGGAAACTTTTGGAACAAATCGATCAACAAAAAGACTATCTAGAAAGCAACTTACGGTTAAAAATCCGCATTATGGCTCTTTCCAATTCCCGTAAAATGCTTCTTAGCGAGCAACCTATTGATCTTTCAAACTGGAAAGACGCATTGGAAAACAATTCCATCCCTGCGGATCGAAAAGCCTTTTTTGAGCATGGCAAGGCGCTCAACCTAAGAAATAGTATTTTTGTAGACAACACGGCTAACGAAAACATTGCCATGGAATATGGACAATACCTCGCCAACAGCATAGGTATTGTTACCTGCAATAAAATCGCCTGTGCCGATCAGTTTGAAAACTATCAAAATCTTAAAAAAACAGCTCGCCAATTTGGAAGCCCCTTCCTTTTTGAAACCAACGTTGGTGCTGGCTTACCGATCATTGACACTCTGAATAACTTAATTGCTTCTGGTGACCAAGTTGTGAAAATTCAGGCTGTTCTTTCGGGAAGTCTCAATTTTGTTTTTAACAACTATACCAAAGACACCTCCTTTGTATCTGTAGTGCAGCAGGCCATGGAGGAGGGATATACAGAACCCGATCCAAAAATTGATCTCAGCGGTGTAGATGTAGCACGTAAAATCCTAATTCTAGCCCGTGAAAGTGGAATGGCTATTGAGTTGAAAGATATTGAAAACAACTCCTTCCTTCCCCAAGCATGTCTCGATACTCCTGATAATAGTTCTTTTTTCAAAAGCTTAGAGACCCATCAAAGTCATTTCGAAGGCTTGCTCAATGCCGTACAAAAAGACAACTCCAAACTAAAATATGTTGCACAGCTCGAAAACGGCAAAGCTTCAGTTGGCCTCCAACATATACCCAAAGGACATGATTTTTATAATTTGGAAGGCAGTGACAATATTATTTTGTTCTACACCAACCGTTATTCCCAGCAACCGTTGATCGTCAAAGGTGCTGGAGCTGGTGCCGCAGTTACAGCCTCCGGGATTTTTGCAGACATCATCCGAATCGGTAAACAATAACTATGGAAGCAATCAGTGTTTTTGCCCCAGCTAGTGTAGCCAATGTCTCATGTGGTTTTGACATCCTCGGGTTTTGTCTTGACGGTGTTGGTGACGAATTTTACATTGAAAAAACACTAGAACCGGGAGTCCATTTTAAAGAAATCATTGGGCAAAAACTTCCCCTAGACCCTCAAAAGAACGTTGCTGGTGTGGCTGCTTTGGCACTACTCAAACAACACCCCTCCGACTGTGGTTTTGCAATAACGCTTACCAAAGGTATTAAGCCTGGAAGTGGTATTGGAAGTAGTTCAGCCAGTGCTGTTGGAGTGGTCTACGCCCTCAATGAATTGATGGGCTTGGGACTCTCCAAAATGGAACTTCTCCCCTTTGCCTTAGAAGGTGAAATGCTAGCCAGTCAAGCAGCTCACGCAGACAATATTGCTCCGGCCCTTTTGGGAGGATTTACCCTTGTAAGGTCATTGCAGCCCATGGATATTGTTTCAATACCAACTCCTTCGGATCTTTACGCAGCAGTCATCCATCCTTTAGTTGAATTAAAAACAGCAGAAGCACGCAGCGTACTCAGTGCCGAAGTAAGTTTTAAAGATAGCATTCAGCAATCGGCCAATCTCGGTGCGTTGATTAGTGGATTGCATACTGCAGATTATGATTTGATTTCTAGAAGCTTGGTAGATATACTCGTAGAACCCAAACGAGCACCCCTCATTCCAAATTATAGCGCTCTCAAACAGGCAGCCCTCAATGCCAATGCCCTTGGTGCTGGAATTTCGGGAGCCGGCCCCTCCGTCTTTGCACTTTGTAAAGGAAAAGAAAATGCCAAAGCCGTTGCCCAATCCATGCGTGAAGTGCTTGAATCCTCTGGCACTATTTTTGAAACCTTTGTTTCACCTATCAATACCCAAGGTACTACTACAACAAAATCCCATGAAATACTATAGTCTCAATCACAACTCTATTCCTACTGACTTTGCAACAGCTGTTCGTTCTGGACTCGCACCCGATCGTGGATTATACTTCCCAGAAAGTATTCCGAAATTGGACCCTAAATGGACCGAAAAGCTATCGTATCACAGCATAGAAGACGTTTGTTTTCGTGCCATACAGCCTTTTGTAGGAGACGCCATACCCGAAAAAATACTATACGAAATTGTCAGTGAAACACTGAATTTTGAATTTCCCATCGCATCTATCACCGAGCAGATCGGAGCCTTAGAACTTTTCCATGGCCCCACCCTGGCTTTTAAAGATGTTGGAGCTCGCTTCATGGCCCGTTGTTTGGGGCATTTTAACAGTCAAAAACAGCAGCAAAAGCTAACGGTTTTGGTAGCTACCTCTGGAGACACCGGAGGCGCTGTTGCTGACGGTTTTTTGGGTGTAGAAGGAATTGATGTTGTTATTTTATATCCCAAAGGAAAGGTTAGTGCTATTCAAGAAAAGCAATTGACTGCTTTGGGGCAAAATATTACAGCCCTTGAAGTCGATGGGGTTTTTGACGATTGTCAAGACATGGTAAAAACTGCTTTTTTGGACGATCAGATCAAAGAAGTACGACCTCTCACCTCCGCAAACTCTATCAATATAGCCCGTTGGTTGCCACAAATGTTTTACTATTTCATTGCAGTACGCCAGCTTCAGCAACGTAGTGAAAAAATCGTGTTCTCTGTTCCAAGTGGGAATTTTGGTAACATCTGTGCGGGGATGATGGCACAGCAGATGGGGTTACCCATTGATCACTTTGTTGCCGCCAATAACCGAAACGACGCTGTAGTAGAATATTTAAATAACGGTGTGTATGAACCCAAAAAAACCATCCCAACGATTTCCAATGCCATGGATGTTGGAGCACCATCCAATTTTATTCGTATCCAAAAAATCGTAAACAACGATTTGACACGCCTTCGCAAATCATTAAGTGGATACAGTTATACAGATGCGGAAACCAAAAAAGCATTAAAATATTTATTTGACAAACATCAATACATTGCCGATCCACACGGAGCTGTCGGATATTTAGGTTTAGAAGCTTTCTTAAAGACACAAGAGGAACCCTATTACGGAGTCTTTTTGGAAACGGCGCATCCAGTAAAATTTCTCGATATTGTGGAAAGCACTTTAAAAACAGAAGTTTCGGTGCCCAGTGCCATTCAAGACCTGATTAAAAAAGAAAAGAGAAGCCGTGAAATCAGTTCGTACGAAGATTTAAAAAGCTTTTTAATAAACAGTTAATTTTCCAACTCTGGCAGTTTCCACTCCTTCAAAACACTGTCTTCCTGCATCATTACTTCAATCGCTTTCCAGTGGCGCGGTGCCTTTGCAGATAAGTTTACGGGTCCTTTTGTTGTAATTAGGATATCGTCTTCAATTCGAATTCCGATTTCCCACCATTTAGGAACACAAGGACTTCCCTTGGGAATGTAGATTCCCGGCTCTACCGTTATAATCATATTAGGTTTCAACTGCTCATAAGCCCCAGGATCATGAACATCTAAACCTATATGGTGTGTCACACCATGAGGCAAATAACGCCTTAATTCATCCGCACCTTCAATAATTCCCAGAGCCATCAGTCCTTTGGAAACCTCTGCATAGGCTACCTGAGTAATTTCCGAAAAAGGAGTACCCACCTGAGCCACAGCAATAGCGGCTTCTTGCGCTTTATAGACCACCTCATACAATTCCCTCTGAGCAGCAGTAAAGCGCCCATTGGCTGGAATGGTTCGGGTCACGTCCGCAGTGTAACCTTTGTATTCGGCTCCCAAATCCATTAACACCAACTGATTGTTGACTTGTTCCAATTCATTATGGCTATAGTGGAGGACACAGCCGTTATTTCCAGCTCCTACGATAGAGGGGTATCCTACATCAGCTGCTCCATACTTTTTATAGACAAATTCATGAATTCCCTGGATTTCACGTTCACTCATCTCGGGGTGCAGGGCCTTCATCACTTCGATTTGGCCGATAACAGAAATAGCAATCGCTTTTTTTAGTAGGTCAATTTCTGTAGGGCTTTTTTGTTCCCTTAACTGCCCCATTAACTTAGGTAATTGTTCCAAGTCAAAATGAGTTTGTCGTAACAAATAAGCCGATTGCATTTTCAATTCTTCCTGAGAACCATCCTTTGGAATGGCTAAAAAATTTTGCAAAAGAGCATCCTTCTCAATCCCTGAATCAAGACGTACCATCCGACGAATTTCTGCCTGTAGCGAGACAAATCCCTCTGCCGTTACTTGCCGAACTTTTTGATATAAGTCATAGCGAATAGCATTCAATTCATTGGGGTAATTGATTTGTTGTCTAAAATGTTTTTGCAAGGCATACAAATCAAAGGGGTCGTTGGCTTTATCCCTCACATCGTTTTGAAATTCATAAAGCAACAAGGCGTCGAAAGAGGTATAATGATCTTTGCGATCTAAAAACTCTTTACGGTTCCGCACTCGATCAATTCCCCACTCTTGCGCACGGGCTACCCCCACAACAGTTCCATTCCAGAGTTCTTCATAAGCATCACGATCGCGAACAAACAACTCTTCTGAATAGTTCCCTTGCGCATCCTGCTGCGGATTTTTATAAATCAATAAAACGGCATGGGGCTCTTCCCATCCCGTCAGATAAAGCATATTTCGATCGGGGTGATAGTTGTAATTGGTGTCGTTCGAACGGTTGCGAATGGGTGCGCTAAAAAACACAGCCATTCCATTTTCAGGAAGCAATTCACGAAGTTGATCTCTCCGAAAACGGTATTCTTCAAAAGTGATTTCTGATTGCGCCCAGACTCCTGTCCAGCAGATGCTCAGAAAAAAAACGACCCTTTTGATTTTTTGTTCGTATTCCATAAAAGCAAGTGGCTTTGACTAAATCGAAATTAAATGTAATATTTTTGTGGCCATGCAGACAATAAAAACCGCTTTAACCGAAAAACACATCACCTTAGGTGCCAAGATGGCTCCTTTTGGAGGTTTTGAAATGCCGATACAATACACCGGCGTTAAAGATGAACACTTTGCCGTTCGCAATGGCTTAGGTGTTTTTGATGTTTCCCATATGGGAGAGTTCTATGTAGAAGGACCCAAAGCATTGAATCTTCTGCAACGAGTTTGTAGCAATGCCGTTGATAAACTTCCCGTAGGCAAAGCACAATACAATTATCTCCCCAACCGAGAAGGTGGTGTCGTAGATGATTTGATTGTCTATCGCTTGGAGGAAAACACCTACTTTCTGGTTGTCAATGCCGCAAATATCAAAAAAGACTGGATTTGGATTGCGACTGAAAACGAGTCCGTTGGTGCTGAGCTACGCAATGCCTCTGAAGCTACTGGGCTGCTTGCCATTCAAGGTCCAAAAAGCCTTTCAGTTATGCAAAAACTAACAGATGTAAACCTTTTTGAACTTCCTTTTTACGGTGTCCAACAAGGGACATTCGCAGGAGTTTCCAACGCCATTGTAGCTACCACAGGGTATACAGGAGCTGGCGGTATTGAGGTCTATTTCCCAAATACATCGGCAGTATCCGTTTGGGAAAAGGTGTTAGAGACAGGCGCTGCAGATGGAATCCAACCCATTGGTTTGGCCGCACGAGACACCCTTCGCCTTGAAATGGGGTATTGTCTCTACGGGCATGAAATTGATGACACCACCAACCCCTATGCTGCAGGTTTGGGATGGATCAGTAAGCCACACCCCAGTAATTTGGCCTACGAATCGCTTCAAGGTCAAAAAAACACCACTCCTGAGGAAAAACTAATTGGGTTTCGCATTCTAGATCGTGGAATCCCTCGTGCCGAATACACTCTCAGCAATAGCATTCAAGAGACCATTGGACGTGTCACCTCTGGAACCCAATCACCAAGTCTGAATACAGGAATTGGCTTGGGGTATTTGAAAACGGCTTATGCTCCCATAGGAACTCAAATTTTTGTTGACATTCGCAATAAACAAATACCAGCTGAAGTTGTAAAATCACCTTTTTACAAAGACTAGACCATGAAGCGCGTGTTGATATTAGGAGGAAGTGGTTTCATTGGAGAAATGCTCTATAAAGAGCTCTGCTCCTACTTTGATACCTATGCCACTTATTGTAGTAGTAAAAGTTTTAAGCACAACCAGCACTACTACCAATTCAATATAGACGAGGGAGGGTTAGAAGCCATTATTAAGGACGTTAAGCCCAAATTAATTATTTCAGCCCTACGCGGAAACTTTGAAAGTCAATTAGAAATTCATGATTTTTTGACTGACTTTATCAAAAAGAACAATTGCCGCTTACTCTTTCTTTCTTCTGCCAATGTCTTTGATGCCTTTCATCATTACCCCTCCTATGAATATGACAAAACACTATCGGAAAGCATTTATGGGCGTTTAAAAATTCGAGTAGAAAACGGACTGCTCCGCTTGCCTACAGCCAAGTATGTCATTGCGCGACTGCCAATGGTTTTCGGACAGCACAGTCCTCGGGTACGGGAAATTGATTGGGCGATACAGCAACAAATTCCTATTGAAGTGTTTCCCAATTCTGTGATCAATGTCAATAGCGACCGAAAATTGGCACAACAGATTCATTACATTATCAATCGACAACTCAGCGGAGTTTTTCATTTAGGAAGCCATGATTTAATTGGACATTTTGAATTCATCAAAGGGGTGGTTGAACGTCGAAACCACAAAAAAGCCACTTACAAACAAGTCTTTACTACCAACGAAATGCGCTACCTAGCAACACTTCCCAAGGAAAACAAACTCCCCAAACATCTTCAAATTGGATATCATGAGGTCTTGGATGATTTGGACTTGATTCGCAAGATTATCTAATCCATCCCACCCAAAAGAGATAATTCCATTCGGTACGCAAAGTTTTATATTTTTGTGCAACACCTAATACAACGCAATGGGAAGAGCCTTTGAATTTCGAAAAGCCCGAAAAATGAAACGTTGGTCAGCCATGGCTAAAACTTTTACACGCATTGGCAAAGATATCGTCATGGCAGTAAAAGAAGGCGGACCTGATCCTGATAATAATCCCCGACTGCGAGCTGTGATGCAAAACGCTAAAGCAGCTAATATGCCCAAAGACAATGTCGAACGGGCTATTAAAAAAGCATCCGACAAAAACACGGAGAACTATAAAGAAATCCTTTATGAAGGCTATGCACCTCATGGCATTGCGGTGCTTGTAGAAACAGCTACAGATAATAACAACCGAACGGTAGCCAACATCCGAAGTTATTTCAATAAAAGCAACGGAGCCTTAGGCAACTCTGGTTCTGTAGAGTTTATGTTTGATCATAGTTGTAATTTTCGCATTCCTGCAGAAGGATTGGATCCCGAAGAAATCGAATTAGAGTTCATCGATCACGGTGTGGAAGAAGTTTTTGTAGATGAAGATGGAATGTTACTCTATGCTCCATTTGAGAGTTTTGGGAATATTCAAAAAGAACTGGAAAACAGATCCATTGAAATTCTATCCTCTGGCTTTGAACGCATCCCCCAGGTCACCAAAAAATTAGCGGCTGAAGCCCAAGAAGAAGTAGAAAAGCTTTTAGAAAAAATTGAGCAAGACGACGATGTGCAAAATGTCTATCACACTCTTGATCTCAATGCCTAAACTATTTCTGTAAGCAACTGATAACCTATTAAGTAAAATAACAGCCTTCTCTTTTAACACCACTGCTGCGTTTAAGTTCAAATTTTACTACAAATTATTAATTTTAAGTAGATTTATTATTTACCTCAATCCTATCATCTTATGAAACTTAAACCTCTTTTTTTAAGAATTGCCATCGCCTTGCAATGCACGAGTTGTGCCACCATTTTTACAGGAACCGCTGATATACATTACTTTGAAAGTGATCCTGCGGGTGCTGAAATTTATATTGATGGACTAAAAGTCTGCACCACGCCTGGTGATGTTTTGGTAAAACGAAGTCTGACTGACAAACTGGTCGAATTACAGCTCGATCGCTATGAAACACGCGTCATCACTTTGGATCGTAAGTTCAATCCTGTCAGCATCATCAATCTCGGTTCATTAATCTTCTGGGGGATCGATGCTGCTACAGGGGCACTGATGAAATACGACCGAAAAGACTATCAAGTCAAAATGAAAAAAGAAAGTAGAACAGCTTTTAGCAATCCCATAAAATTGATATTCTCTCTTCTGAAAAGCGCGTAGATGTCTATCAAATAGCAGATTCAAAATAATCCTTGGAAAAACCTATTAGGTAGAGTTTTTCTTGAGCTCGGGTCAAAGCTGTATAAAGCCAGCGGTAGAATTCTACCGAAGGACCATTTGGCAGATAGGGCATTTCTACAAAAACCTCACGCCACTGCCCTCCTTGGGACTTGTGGCAGGTGATGGCATAAGAATATTTTATCTGTAAGGCATTGAAATAAGGGTTTTCCTTTACCTTTTGTAAACGTTTGAATTTCGAAGGTATGTGTGCATAATCCTCGTTTACTTTTTGATAGAGTTGTTGGGACTGTTCTTGGCTCAAGGAAGCTGTATTGGTATGCAGCGTATCCAATAACAGGGTCGTTTCAAAAGGCTCTTGATCTAGATAATCTGACATTTGAACGGTCACTTGGGCAAATTTAAATCCATACAGTTCTTTATAACCGTGAATTTTCTGTACTCGCAAGGTATCACCATTGGCGATAAAACCAGCTGGATCATCTTCTGACAGCCAGTAATAGTTGTTTTTAACCACCATCAGGCTGTCACCAATTGACAAATCAGACTCTAAAAACAAAATCCGTTGGCGAATGCTTTGGTTGTATTGATTGGCTCTTTTATTGGAACGTACAATTAACACGGTAGAATCTTCTCCATTATTTTGCAAGGCCCCCGAGAGCAGTTCCATAAACTCGTTTCCATCTTGCAAACGAACCACATCGGGAAAGCCCTCCAACTGAAAAACAAATTGGGTAGCATCCTCACTAGCAATCAATTCGCGTAGTCGAGTTGCGTTCCACAAAATTCCAGAGTCTAATTGCTGACGAACTACTTCCTCCAGTTCACGTACAGGAACCGTTTTGTTAAATTCATATTCCAGCTTTTCTGGATCTAAGGCTGGGCTCAACAGCAAATGAACTGGAGGTAACTGAGCAGTGTCACCCACAAAAATCAATTTACAATTATCACCACCCTCCACATATTGAACTAAATCATGCAAGAGAGAACCCCGGTCAAAAAGACGACCGCCACTATTGTCTTCTCCAATCATTGAGGATTCATCCACAATAAATAAAGTATTGCGATGCGTATTATTTTTAAGTCGAAAACGCACTTGTCCCCCCTCAGCATTGGAGAAATATATTTTTTTGTGGATGGTAAATGCTTTTTTTTGCGAATAGGCAGATATTACTTTAGCGGCTCTTCCCGTTGGGGCTAAAAGAACAGCGCGTTGCCGTACGACAGGGAGTGAACGAACCAAAAGAGCAATCATACTCGACTTACCCGTTCCTGCATAACCCCTTAAAATCAGGATATTATCTTCTTTTTTTTTAGTAACAAATTCAGAAACTTCATCTGCCCATAGCTCTTGAGAATGGGTCAAAGGGAAGCTGCTATTTTTTTTAATTTCAGTCTTTAAATCGCGTGCGGACATCTTAGGGGGTCTTTCCTTCGAAAGATAAAAAAAGGAAGCCTTTTCTGAATAAAAAAAAATTGTAGATTTGTTGACACGTCAAAATTTAAGCTTAATGAAAATAGCGATACAAGCGGTTTTATGGGTGTTATGTGCAGTCTTTAGCTACCAAATCTACGATTCCATTAATGGCCCAATTAATTTTAACAAAACCAAAAACGAACGTTACGCTCAAGTGATCAACCGTTTGAAGGTAATTCGAACAGCACAAATTGCTCATAAAGACGTCAAAGGCTTCTATGCCAATAATTTTGACAGCCTTGTGAGTTTTGTTGAAACAGGGATATTTACCCTTATCGAAAAAAGAGATTCTTCCTATTTGGAATACGACCGTACCTACCGCATCGATATGTTACGTGAGGTCGTTGTTATTGACACCCTTGGAACGGTTCCCGTATTGGATTCCCTATTTAAATCAGATAATTCCTATAAACAAATGAGCGAAGTTCCTATAGAAGGGGTGGATGCTCAATTTGCGCTCAAGGCAGATATTATTAGTAAAAATGGATATCGAGTGCCTGTGTTTGAAGTTAAAGTAGCCAAGAACGTCATCTTGTTTGATCAAAATCAAGATTTGCTCAAGCAGGAAAATGAAACACTTTCGGTGGACGGTGTAAACGGTTCAGAAATTGTTCTCGGTTCGATGACAGAAGTAAGTACCAATGGAAACTGGCCGACAATATTCGATGCCAAGCAACCTTAACAACCCTATTCTTACAGAACAATCCGTTCTCCTCTTGGAGGATGGATTTTGTTTTTGTAGCCCTGAAGAAAAGGCTTTCTACCCTTTTTCTGACTTTGGAGTCACTCCCGAGGATGGCATTGCGGAATTTCTCCATCAAAAATCTATTGTTGATGATTGCCAATTGGTTTTATTTAATTCCCCTTCGATTCTGATTCCCAGTTTAAACTATGATGCCAAACTGGTGTCAAATTATTGGGAGCCATACGCTTCTCTTGCACCCACTTCCGAATTAAAATCATCAAACAGCACCAATGGCTTAGTAAGGTTTATCTATCCACAAACCAAAGCAATAAGTCAAAAACTCCCTTGGATTAATAAAATCCCTGCTTATGCACTACTCTACGATCGAATTATCGAATACTCCCAGCAGGATTTCAACAAGCAAATCTACGTTCACTTGTTTGCTGGATTTTTTGATCTTTTTATCACACAAGGAACACGGATCATTATGGCCAATCGCTTTCCACACCTAAATGAAGAGGACTTTATGTACTATTTGTTTTATACGGCAGAGCAATTACAATTGTCTGAAAACAGTGTCAAAATTTATTTTTTAGGAGAATTCGATTCTTTTGCCTCCTACTATGAAGGGGTGAAAAATTTCCAAAACGACCTTCACTTTATGGAGACCTCAGTTAGTCATTTACCCATTAGTCAAGACCCTGTTCCATTTTGGAATGCTTAGTTTTCGTATCATTTCAGGAAGCTGTAAAGGGCGTCGCATTCAGGCACCTAAAAAACTGCCCGTACGCCCAACTACCGATCGAGCCAAAGAAGCGCTCTTTAACATCCTACTAAACCAATTAGATTTTGATGGCGCGCGACTCCTTGATCTCTATGCTGGAACAGGAAATATTAGTTATGAATTCACATCCCGTGGGGGAGCGAGTAGTACCGCAATAGATTCCAATCGGTATTGTGTTCAATTTATTCGTGAAACTTCTGAAAAATTAGCCCTCCCTGTCACTGTGGTGCAAACAGACGTCTTGCGCTTTTTAGAAAATAAAGGGACGGCTTACGATTGGGTGTTTATAGATCCCCCATATGATCTTTCTGAAGCCGATTATCAAAAAAAAATTGACTTAGTCTTTTCGAAAGGATGGGTTGCTGAGGGACTCTTGGTGGTTGAACACCCCCCTCAGATGAAATGGGAGTCGCATCCACAATGGGATAGTACAAGAACCTACGGAAGCAGTTGCTTCAGTTTTTTTAAGTATAAATAAAAAAGCAGGCCGATAAGCCGGATTCTGTCGTGTCTTATCATTTATCTAGGGCGTTTATTGCTAAACGCCTCCATCCGCCTACCCTTCTGCGTTGAGCGAGCAACCCAAAAATGCAGATTTACTTGGCGTTTCACCGTATAGAGTTTACCGATTTCACTACAGCCGAACTGTACTTGCTTTCTGTTGCACTGGTCCGCTTTCCGAGGAAAGGGCGGGCGTTACCCGCTATACTGCTCTATGGTGTCCGGACTTTCCTCTCTCCGCTCTAAGGCGAACAGCGATAAGATAGCCTGCTTGACCGTAAAGGTACTCATTGTTGATAATTTCAAGGAAGTTTTTGACCCCTCAATCGAGGGCTGCTGGGTGCTTTGTGTATATTTGTTTTAATGTCGGACACACCAGACCCCTATATCGTATCAGCGCTAAAGTACCGCCCTCAGAAATTTTCTGATGTGGTGGGGCAGCAGGCCATTACCGACACCCTAGAAAAGGCCATCGATCAAAACAAACTCGCGCAAGCATTATTGTTTTGTGGTCAACGTGGTGTAGGGAAAACTACCTGTGCTCGTATTCTTGCCAAAAAAATTAATGAAGGAAATCAAGGCAATACAGAACAAGACTTCGCCTTCAATATATTTGAATTGGATGCTGCCTCCAATAATACGGTTGAGGATATTCGTAGTCTCAACGACCAAGTTCGTATTCCTCCACAAGTTGGAACCCATAAGGTTTATATCATTGATGAGGTACATATGCTCTCACTAGCAGCTTTTAATGCTTTTCTAAAAACCTTAGAAGAACCGCCTGCCCACGTCATTTTTATCCTTGCCACTACCGAAAAACACAAAATCATACCAACGATTCTTTCCCGCTGTCAGATTTATGATTTTAAACGAATGTCGGTGGCAGATACCAAAAAACATTTGACCAGCATTGCACAAGACAAAAACATTACCGTAGAGGAAGAAGCACTTCATCTAATTGCTCAAAAAGCGGATGGAGCCATGCGCGATGCGCTTTCTCTTTTTGATCGAATGATTGCTCATAGTGACAGTATCCTAACGGCCAAATTGGTTGCTGAAAATCTTAATATCGTTGAGACAGACACCTATTTCGGATTGGTTGATTTGATCATCAGTCAGCAGATTCCAGAACTTTTAGTCCAACTGGACCAAGTACTGATTAGTGGTTTTGATGGCAGTCAATTCTTGGAAGGTCTTGCTGGGCATTTCCGGGAGCTTTTGGTGTGTAAAGATCCCCAAACGTTATCCCTGTTGAGTGCCTCCGAACAGACCAAAGAACGGTTCCAAAATCAGTCTGGCGCTTTGGCCGTTTCGCAACTGCTGCAAATCTTAGACATCATTCAAGAGGCTGAAACACGTTATAAGAGCATTCGCAACAAGCGTTTGCACCTGGAACTCTGCTTGATGCAATTGGCCTCCACGAATGGGGATGAAAAAAAAAAGTCCGGCTGATACCCAGTCAGCACTTTAAAACACAGCCGACAAAAGCTGCCCAAAAGAGTCCTCCCATACCGCAAGCAGCTCCAGAAACTTTTCCTGAAACTATTCAATCAGCCACGGAAACAAGCGTAGCAGAAGCTGAGGTCCCCTACAGTGAATCGAAGTCACCAAAACCAGAAGTTAAAAACCCACCGCCACCCTCTAAAATACAAACCCCATCAGGGGTCGGGGTATCCAGTCTTTCCCTGTCCAGTATCCGGCTTAAAAAAGAAGCACAACAGGTAAAAGCCAAAGCGAGTCCAGAAGAAGCTTTAGAAGGGAAATTTGATTTTGATCAGTTCAAAAAAGCCTGGGATCAATACGCACAGCAAAAACAAGAAAAAGGGATGAGTAATATTGCTGCCCTTTTTTCCATTGCAAGTCTTTTTTTGGAAAGCCCCAATCGCATTTATGTCAAAGTACCCAGTGCGATCAACAAAGTAGAATTAGAACGTGAATTTTTTGACCTTAAACCCTTCCTAACAGAAAAATTGGGAAATAACCAAATTGAATTTGATGTAGCCATTGCTCCCGAAAAAAACAAAGAATATCTAATCACTACGGAAGAGAAATACCAAAAACTCCTTGAAATTAATCCTGTCATCTCCGAACTTCGTAAAAAATTAGATTTGGATTTTTAAATCAATTGTATGCTTGGACTCAAACTTCCTACAGATCCTCGTTGGGTAAATATCGTTGAAAAAAATGTAGCAGAAATCTTGACCGATCATGCCTACTGTGAACAAAAAGCAGCCAATAGTGCTATATCGCTCATCATTGGATACCCTGAAAACAGTAAATTGGTTAGTGCCATGATTGATTTGGCCCAAGAGGAAATAAGTCATTTCAAAATGGTTCATGAATTAATTTTAGCACGAGGCT
>Ga0206677_10001165_pt1 | contig 24548 bp, 43 predicted proteins | sample M130m12015metaG_FD_155475 | JGI IMG/M metagenome (GOLD analysis project Ga0206677, IMG submission 155475) | Ammonia-oxidizing marine archaeal communities from Monterey Bay, California, United States - M1 30m 12015 | ecosystem: Environmental > Aquatic > Marine > Intertidal zone | place: USA...
CGGGTGCTCTTTGTACCCTCTAGGGGCCTTTTCTGTAGCCATGGGACCCTCCTAAGGGTATGTAGAATAAGGAAATAAAATAGCTGACCATTAAGAAGAATCTCTCTCTGGGTTAATAATATCTATAACTATTACTATAGTGATCTTATAGTACTATAGGAACTGTTAGAATCTATTAATATGACCCCCTATAGGGACTAGGGTGACTCACTATAGGGACTAGGGTGAGTTATAGTTACTGTCTAAATCCTATTAGGAGGATTAATAGGGACTAGGGAAAGTCCTATAGAAAATTCTAAAAATTTTATAGACAAGATGGAATAGAAGGGTACACACTAAAGGGGGAGTACCCCTAGGGGCCTTACACCCCTAGCATACCTACAGGACCCCTACAGGGGCCCTACAGTAATACAGTAAATACTTACGGTAATACTATTAGTACTATTAATAATCAATACTATAGCATCACTATAGTAACACCTATAGGTCACTATAGGACCTTATAGTATAAGGCTCTCTAGGTAGCTATAGGTGTCTACAGTATAATCTATAAGGAACTATGGTAATATCACATACTCCTTTATATATTTTACCCATAGTAATACCTACAGCAATACTACAGATATAGAGTAAATACTACTCTACTTATAGCTATCTGGAGTATATTTCACTCTTATGTACTGTAGTATCACTGTAGGTCACTATAGGTTATCATCATCTACAGTGTTATCGACATCCTCATCTTGTTTAACCACAGTCACCTCTATGTTAAACTTCAGGTTCTCTAGATTCTTAATTACTCTCTTCTCTACTTCATTAGTTATTTTGTCTATTATCTTATCTGTGATAAGCATATACTATACCTCCTATAGGTATTAAGAGTAGGTTTTACTTATAGGCTGCTCCTACAACAGCCTTCTATATACATTATCCGTTACTATATAACATATAGCATTCCTCTAGAGGTGGATAAATACAACAGTACCTAGGAGATAAGTAGTTGTTATTCCTATAGACCTATCTAGGCCTATTGTTACGTTTAGGTTTATTACGTACATTAGCATTCTGGTTATTGGTTTTAATATTTTCATACTGTGTGTCTTTTTTACTTTTAACCATAGATAACGTATTCCTCGTAATTTAGTCGTAGTTTTAGCTTAAAACGTAACGGTGGGTTCTTAATGGTCAGCTATTTAGAAACCTATATAAACTATAGGTATTTAATAAGAAAATAAATAATAAATTACTACTATTACTAATTAGAATAACAACTACTCTCCCTAAGAGGTCACTCTAGATTACTATAGATATTACTATAGTATTACTTTAACCCAGAGAGACACTGTTCTTAATGGTCAACTATCCTGTCCTTATTCTACATCATTCCCTATTTGTATAAATGAGGATTTCTCTCTGCATCTCTGAATGTCATAGCAGTAAGGAAGAAGGCTGTTACTACTAATAAATGCCCTCCCACACTACCTATACCGAAGTATATAGTGTAGCCTCCCCATATGGTAAAGACTACAGTCCACATTACAGATAGGTAGAACATTAGTAAGAATTGAGTAAAGTCATTAGGGATTAACCTTAATGGGTTATACTTCAGAGAGAAAAAGAACTCATACAGCTCATACACACTCCTGCCTATTTTGTTTAACATACTACGTCTCCATTAATAATGTATAGTTAATAACATTGTCCATATAGTGAATCTCAACCATAATAGACCCCTTAGCTACTAGAAGATCATCCTCTCCTGCTTTCACAAGTTTAGCCCTCCTGAAAGCTACAGGTAATCCCTCAGTATCAGCATCTTCCTTAAGGTCCTGTGCTATCCTCATACAATCCTTGATTGCCACTTTATCTTCAGGATTAGTAGTCAATACAATAGATCTGACAGGGACATCTCGTGCTTCGAAGCCTATCTCTTTTCTGTCCATCTTACCCCTCCATCCTTTCATGTTCTATGATTAACAGGTTAGATTCTACGATATCACTCATATAGGCTACTCTGCAGTGTTCCTGCTGTCTTACTACTTTAAGAAATACAAAGTCCAATAACTGCTGTACTCTGTACCACCTTCTGTAGCCTTGGTTACTCATCCTGTAAGCTCTACCTGAGATAGACTCATTAGGTCTTTTACCGAATAATAGAGTAACATTAAGGAATTGAGAGGTAGCCGAAGCTACTCTCCCTCCATATCCCTTAATTGCTAGCTTAGCCCTGAGATATCTAAGTTGATACCTGTAGGGCTTACTAAAGATATACATATCACTCTCCTAATCTATAGTTGTTTCCTCATGTAAAGTAGCTTTAAGCTCCTCCATATCTGTGTCTAATAGACCCTGATAACCATCTTTAAGTAACTGATAAGTAGCGTCAGTCCTATTGAAGAGATAGATTTGAGGAATGGTTAAATGACCATCCTCTTTGAACTTTGGAAATGTCTTGTAGTCTACCATACGATATCCCAGACCCTCATCATCCAGCAGGCCCTTAGACATCTTACAGTAGATACAACCCTCTCCACTTACTAATACTAACTCATACTTCCTCATCTGTTACACCTTTTAATTTAAACTCAACAACGTTATCTGTAAGAGGCAACTCCTCAGTGGTAGCATCAGTGTTCATATACATTAACAACTGAGCAGACATAATCTCAAGATCTCTCATAAGCATAGCCTGAAAGTCTGTGAGGTTATCCTCAGTCCCTAACACATTAATAGCACTGTGTAAACACTTCAATACACCTTCGTTAACTGTCATTCCCCATAGCCCTCTATATCGCCATTCTTCTCAATACATTGATCTTCATATGGCGCTACTACTCTGCGGTAATACTCAAGATTAGCTCCGTTAAGAGCACCCATAACATCGTTCATAGTCTGATAACGATAAGGCTTATCAAGCATAAACTCTTTAATAGCAAGAGAGATAACATATTGTAACTCTCCTGCTGTGTCAATACCCGCTTCCTCAAGAGAGATCTCAAGCTCATCAAAATTAATTCTATCGTCTTGCTTAATATACGGCATTACTCATCTCCTTTTGATTCATAATCTAAGTCCTCTTCCGAGGGTACGGTGTCTTCCCAGCTATATGTAAAACCAATATATAACCCTAATAGAGCTATAAGAGGTAAGAATGGCAACATAATTATCCACCCCAAGACGCTGTAAAACTTATCTTCTATTGATTTCATTAGTAGTAACTCTTAACAGCTTTAACTGCTTCTTCAAGGCTGAAGTGGATCTCAGTTGCAATAGCCTGAGTGAAAGGATGAGGCTTATCATCTTTATCACACCACAGGATAATGACCTTGTTCTTACAGTGGCCAAACATAATTTCCATATGGGTTCCAACAGCTCTACCAGCACAACGTCTAACATCTGCCAGAATAACTCTGGATGCAGCCACATCCTGTAAGTCTTGCTTAAAGATTCTCTTACAAGTGTTCATGTTACGTTGAACGTCCTCTAGGCACTCTTCTAGCTGATCATGGAATGATACTCGTCGAGTAGGGTCTAACATCTCAATCCCTGCCTCATTAAGCATCATCTCAGCTTCTCTGCGCCAACCTTTCATATGCTCTTCGCTAACAGCTTCCATACTGCCTGCTGCATATACATAGTCTTTCATTGTTTTCTATCCTTACATTGTTTAATAATAAGCTCTCTATGAGCATCGCTATAACGTGACCACTCAGTGATCTCCTGCAGAGTCCTTTTACAACTCTTACAAGAGTCACTGACTAGTTCACACTTCTTCTGACATGGACTGTCAATCACGTCCATACACTCTAATTTCCCTAGTATCTCTATCCTGTTCGATAGTTACCACATCTGTCACTATACTAGGTCCAGAGTATGTAGCCTGAGTCGTGACCTCAGCATCAGGGTCAAAATCTGCTAATCTCTGAATCATTTCACTTACTGTCATTACCGTAGTCTCCCCAAGATAATCTTTCACCTAATTGTATGAGCTTGTCTTTAACTATCTCAAGCTCGGTTGGCGTCACTTTCTTATACCGCTTAATCTGTTTCTCTGAGAATACTCTCTCTGCTTCAAACATCATAAACAAGGCACTAGCAAAGTGTGCTTCAGGATCAACAAGAATAACCTCTCCCTCCTGTTGGAAGAGAAAGAGGTCATCTACTTGTTCATCTGTTAACCTTTTCCAGTTAACCATTTAACCTCCAAACCTGAGCTTAGTAAGGACATCCTGTAAGTAGTTCTCAAGAGAACCATCAGGATACTCATCAAACTCAGAGTCTAGTACGGCAATACAATACATCTCCATATCATCATATGTGCCATCCATATGGTCAAGGTACTCATATACCTCAAGAGCTCTTTGTTTAGCAAGCTCATCACCATCATACTCTTCTAACGTATCGTCAGACATAACTCCCTCCTATTACACTAAAAGCTATAGACACAAGAGTAACCGCTACAAGTGCCCACACCATCTCATTTTCTTCACTATCCCATCTACTCATTAGTCCTCCTTAACGTAACAGACAAAGTGTACTGAATACCTCTCGTATTCATCAAACACTGCTGCATCAGATATTTCATTCTTAAGTAAGTTTAGACATAGTTTAAAGTTAGACCTAAGGGTCTGGTTAATACTGCATTTCATTTGCTCATGAAAGTAATCTACAGCTTCATGCAGAGTAAGCCCGGAGTAGCCCTCATAGACTAAACCGGGAACAACTACACAACTCATTAACACCTCACCATCAATGACATCCTCCTTGATGAGTAATACTTCAGTGAGGCGCTGCACTTAGACTTCCAGCAAAACTGACTCGAAACAGCTAGTCTTATCTTCAGGTATCGTCTTAGCCAACAGAAGGTTAAACTGTGTATTAATGTGACCGAGGTCAACCTCACTGTCCTTACTCTTAAGGAATAATGCCCACAAATCAGCGGGACCTATATCATAAACATTACTCTGAAGCTTATCAAACATACCTGCTTCTGTAAGAACAGTCCTAATCTTCTCAAAGAAGTCATCATAGTTAATGTTACACTCAAAGGTGTTAACAATGTTATCAACCTTACAAGCTTCAAAGAGAGGCTTTAAGCGTTCGTCATCGTCATGTAACAGAGACTCATCCTGAAGAGCAGTAGCGTTATAGAACCTAACGCGGTCTTCCACATTACTACTAAGTTTACCTGTGTAGTAAACATCCCTCTTAACTGTCATTAACAGCTTTCCACTCTTCAGAGCTTGAAGAGCAACTACTGAATCACCAATAGTCATAACTACCTCCTAAAATATGTCAAGTGAATCGACGATTGAGTTACGAATCCTTCTGCGAATATTAGCTAAAGCTCGCTTAGGGGATGTACCAGAGACTAACTCCGTATAACCAGTGTCGCTAAGCCACTTAGCAACATAACGCTTTTCCTGCATAGCCACACTCTTATCGTAATGGAAGGTAGGATGGCTACGAGGGGGTAAACGATCTTTAAACAGTGTACTGCTAAATTGCATAACACATGGCTTATCAGTATCGATATCCCACTCACTATCAACCCGCTGAGAGGTAACCTCAAGAGAGTCATGCCAGCCAATACGGTATGTTGGGATATTATTATACGTCTCAACATGTTTAGCATAGTTATTACCTTCGACTTCTACCTTAAGGTTAATACCCGGAACAACTGAAGCACCTTGCTGAACTACACTTAGGAAGTTAGTAGCCTTACCATTTTGGCAAGAGCGTGTTAATTGTGTAGGACCGCAGTTTGAGATACTGTACAAAGTAGAAGAACCTCGAGTGCTCCTGCCAATACCTCTAATGCCTTTGAGTCGAGACTTAACTGTGTTATCAACAGAGCTATTATTTTCCTCATCAAAGTCTGCATTTGTAAAGCAGGAATCGCTAATAAAACGATTCATATTATTGGAGTTACGGTAGTAGTCAGTAGTCACTTCATACAACTCAACATCTTCATCAGCAGCTTCTTTACTCTCAACTTGACCATGTATATATGTTACAAGGCCTCGCTTACTGCTAACAACATTAGTTACAAGAGTAGTGTCAAAGACAGACTTAAGCTTCTCTAACTGACGTTTAGATGTCATGAAAGGGATAGAAGCATTATAGCCTTTAGCATCAGCATTATGGTAGAGCATAGCAGCAGGCTTTGGTGTAAAGCCATCAGGCAACACTACAACCTTACCAGTATAGCCCCAGCCACGCTTACCGCCTTCAACCAGAGGGTGGAAGTCATCAGCATACCTAGCGCCATTACCCGGAAGGATATTATGCGCCGCTTCTTCTGTCTTAGCTCTGATAGACTGTATACTGCGATTACTCACATACTCTCGCTTACCTACTTCATGACATAACCTATGAATGCTGGTAACCATAGACCTGCAGTGTTTAAGCAGAAGAGTAGTAAACAAGTAACGAGTAATAATCTCGTAATTTGCCACAGCTTCTTCATCATAGTAACACATCGCTGTTCCTCTATCAATACCAACAGAGGCTAGTCCTGCGATAAGCTTGTCAGGGTCTAAAGACTTTGACGTAAGTCGATCAGCCAGAGCTGGACAAGAGGACACTATATGAGCCATAGTAGCTACATTAACACTACGATAATGCCTAGTCATTTCACGCTCATACACCGAGTTAACTTTTCGATACCACCCAGATATATTTATAAGGGAGTTATCGTACCAAGCCTTTATAGTAGAATCGCTGGGACTATCACACTGCATCATATCAAACACAATATGATTAAAGTGGAGCTCATCGACTTTTTTCAGTTCCATATTATGGTCTTCCTCAGCGACCTTACGGATTACTTTCAAATCACTCTTAAGACTGACTATACGTCGAAGCATAGCGTTGTACTCATTAGTGTGATAAAGTTTCTTATACATCATAAGCCTCAATCTCTATGTAGTTTCCAATTCCGGGGTCCATATCTTTGCTAACGGACACCCACGTAACTTCTCCAATAGTAGGTACACTAAGACTGTCAAAGTCAAGATACATGTCTGTTAGACAGACGATGGCTTGGACTTCCTCACCCTTCTCTTCAACATAGTCAAAGAATGGCTGAGGGTCAGTACCTCCGTAGCCTGTACGACCTATCTCATCAAGAGAGTCGCCGGGCCCATAGGTTCTAACTTTACTAACCTTAGTATCACAGTCAATAACATGGACTGCTTTAGGTTTAACGTCTTCAACAATACCTTTAAGTTCAGCGCACATAGCTGCATTCTCTTTATCAGAGACTGAGCCACTGGTATCACGCCACACATAGATATTACCTACTGATTTCTTTTCCACAGAAGGCATGTAGAAACCGTAATTAATAAGCTTACGGTTAGGTCTTCGATATGTGAAATCATCTGGGACCTCTCCTACTACTGCTCGTCTGAACAGTTCCTTCCAGTCTATCTTAGGGTTACGGATGTTATCAAGGACTGAAGAATACTCGCCGGGTAACTTACCCATTGACTTTGCGGTCTCCGCCGCTGCTAGAATCTTACGCTTAGAGCGCTCTTCTAATTCTTTTAATTCCCCCTCTGACATAAACTTATCATTACCTTTATCACCATCTTGCCCCGGCGATAAGATATGATTATCAGTGTCCTTGGGAACATCGTCATCGTCTAAGTCGTTATATATCTTCTCAGACGCCCATCCTTCATACTTCTCATCATACAGAGTTTCCTCAATAGACTCTAACACGCCATCCTGTAGTAGACCTGCCAGAGTAGTAGTGTTGATACTCAGATCACAAGCATAATTCCACTTCATAGGGTTACGCTTACCCATGCGGAAACAGTGTAGCATAGCTATGTGGTCAGCCTCGTGGAACAGAAGCCAACACAGTTGAGGTAATCTAAGACTACGAACAAATGATTCGTTGTAGTAGATGTTCTTACCATCAGTAGCACCCGTGGGTAAATCGTCCCGCTGAATGCACTCAGATTGTGATACTATAGAGCCATGGAAAGGCGCTGATAACATCATCTTTACTTTTGCCTTAGCCAACCACTTATCAGTTGACACATTGTCAGGGCATGACATACTACTCTCCCATCTCTACAGGTAATAACATAAACCTGCTTGTTTGTTTAGGAGCGCCAAGTAACTGTTTAGCGGCTAACTCCGACGTGATATCCTCTAGAGTGATATCGTGATTATACATAAGTGTCGAGATAGCCTCCACTATCTCTTCCTTGTCTTCAGAAACTATAACTGTTTTGAGCATATGATCTTCCTCAATCTCTACATAGCCCTCCATTTCAAACTCCTTATCTATAAGTGTGTTCAGCATTACATCAGCCGCCTTCCTAGAAAAGCGACTGGAGTTCTCATAACGTAAATATGCGATATGACTGCTACTCATAATACTAATTCTTTGCCACTTACTTGGAGCCACTTCTTAAGTTCTTTAGTCTTAAGCAGAGGAGACTCTTTAGCACCTGTACGCATCAGAGCATCTTTAACCAGAAAAGCAATCTGGTCTTGATACTTAAGGCGGTCTGAGTACTTCAGAATCTTACCAATGTTACTCTCATTAGCTCGCGATGCCAGAGCAGCACACAAGATATAAGAGACATTGACATCTTCAGGCAAGTCTGCACCTTCAGGGTTAGCAATAACGTCTGCTGGGTCAATCATCTTGTCATGTAGCTCAAGGTGAGTAACAAAGTCGTTAGCGGCACCTGCACCCACAGTAGATGTAATACAGTGGTTAAGAGCAGAGTTAGTCATAGAGCCCTTCTCTTGCATACCTAATAGAGTGTTAACCCGTAACCACGAACGTGGGGAGGGGCAAGCGTCTCTGGCAACATCAAACTCAGCAAGGCGCTGAGGGAACACTCGAAGGAACGAGGTTAGCTTTGGATTAGCTTGAACCGTGTTAAAGTAGTTAATGGCATCATCAAGACTGGCATCTACTTCAATAGGCATCAGACGGTCACGCAGATGTGTTGGTATCTGGTTAGTGCCTGCCCTATTAGACATTCGGTTATTAGCTACAACTACAGTCCATCCTTCACCTAAGATATGCTCACCCACACGATGCTCGTTAACTAACTGAGCAGCAATGTTAAGGTTAGCCATAGGTGCTTGAGAGATCTCGTCCAGAAACAACAGACCCTTACCTTCGGTAGGGAGCCAATCAGGTCGAGCACGAGAGTACTGCTTATTACCGTTGTTCTCGTCAAGATAGGGCATACCGCCTAGCTCGCCACTATCGTACTGAGCAAGGATAACAGTGCGACATTCGATGTCCAGTTCTTCAGCAGCCTGCTCAACAATAGCAGTCTTACCGATACCGGGGTCACCAACAAGCTGAGGAACCATCAGTTGACCGATCTTGGTTCCTTCCGCTTTAGCATCAATGTTATGCTCAACAATGGCTTTAACGATCTCTTTAGCTTGTGAAATGTTCATACTTACTTCTCCTAGTTTATTTAATTAAGCCCACTCTTCGCGGTATTCTTCCATACGAGATTCGATATCAAAACAGTTATCAAGTGCTGCAGGAATATCGTCAGCTTCAGTTATATCATCTGTCGAGTAACCTTCAAGCTCTTCACTGTCAAAGATACCGGCAAAACCCATACCTTCTTCAAGATAGAAGATCTTAACCCTGATATCCAGAGTCTCAGCAAGGTTATCAAAGATAGCAATAGGTGGTGACCACGCTGTTTCAAACGAAGCTTCCCACTTACCATCTTCTTCGTAAGGCTCATAACCTTCATAAGGAACATCAGTAACATCCCACTTAGTCCCATAGTTCTCTATATTATTAGAGTACCAATTACTATCATCCTCACCAACAAGTTTGTTAGTGACTTGTTCTTCAACAGGGGTAATGTAGTCCAGAATAGTTCTGAACAAACCTTCCTCATGTTGCTCTTCAAGAGCCTCCGCAAGCTTATCCATGACCTTACGAGGGCCCGTTACTTCTACGTAATTTTCACACCAATTTGGCATATTTATTTCTCCTTTTCCATTAATCTTTCAATTTCTTCTGCATAGATTTCATCATACTCTTCTTCTATTCCAAGAAGAACATCTATAACTTCTTCGTATTCCCAATCCTCCTTCATCTGTTATCTCCTAGTTTCAAAATAAAGGAGACCGAAGTCTCCATCTTAGATACGCATTATTGCTCAGTTAAGAGCCACGTCTGGTGCCAGCGCAAGCATTCCAAACAGTTACAACACATTCAGGGTTAGGTGAAGGTGTAGGTGTAGGGGTGGGAGTGGGTGTAGGGGTGAAAGCAGGAGTAGATGACTCCACCTTCTTCACAATACAAACATCTCCTGTAAAACCCGCTGCTCTACAAGAAGCGGCATCATTAACGTACAGAGTGTATTCCTCTGCGGATGCAACAGCTGGTAGTAGTAAAACACAAGCTAATATAACAGCTTTCATATCAGTGCTTCCTTTGATCATCGTCCTTAAGACCTTCAAGTGCAAACATGAACTTATTAAATGCACTCTCCATTTCTTTCTTGTTCTCTTCCTGTTGCTTCTTCTTAGTGCCTAACTCGTAAGCTGACTTAAGAATAGCCCAACCAAAGAACATAACGCATAGCCAACCATAAGATATACCTTCGATAAGACCGGCCATATCCAATAGGACAGCGCCAGCACAAAAGGCCACTACAAAGTTAGTAAACATCAGTTACTCCTTGTGAATAAGGGCCCGAAGGCCCTGTAAGTTTATTGAACGTCAGTGGGTGGAAAGCTTGGTTCTTCTTCACTAACATTATCATCACCTTCTCGAACAATGCTCTCAAGTGCCGCTACAACTTGCAGATACACTTGTGCTTCGTTTCCCTTAAGATCAACTCGTTGTAAGAGGATCAAAGCATTCTGTGCGATATTAGGGTTCATCATTTTATATACTCCTTATACTGAATTAAGTGAACCGATGAACAGCAAAGCAAATATGAGTGCTGTTACACCAGTAACTATGAAAAAAGCAAATACAACATCCTTCATGCTGCACCTCCTAAGTCTACGACTTCACATGCCCCCGCAGAACAACTCAATGTCTGACTACCGGCTGTTAAGTCTTCAGATTCAAAGTCAGCAAGATCATTCCAATCAATTTCTGTTGGCATATCTAGAACTGCTTCATTATACTGCTCCTCTGTAATTTCCTGATAGGGTGCTTGCTGATAAGTGTGCTCACTGTAAGGCAAGAACGATATACCAGAAGCTAAGTCGAAGTTATCCCAAATCCACTGCATACATGGCAAGAACTCGTCAGGCCTGTAGTACACAGTAATAGAGGGCTTGTGCTCACAGAAGTGTAGCTGATAAGTCTTCCATAACTCTAGCTGTTGCAATGCGCCTACCTCTTCAACTGTCACTGACGAATCAGGTGAGCTAATGGGGAAGGAGAATACAAGGTTAGAGTCTGGCTTCATAACATCAGGCTCACAGGGAAACCCTACTTGTTGCATATACTGTGCCATAGGGTCTTTAACATCAGCCCTTACCGTTCTAATATAGTGCCTACTAAAACGAGGGTGAATACCGGAAGCACTGTTAGTAAGTTGAGAAACAGTCCCGGATGGTTTAACACAAGTAATTGCAGCCGCTGGGTTAATGCCAATTTTCTTGGCCCACTTCCTGTTGGTGTCAATACATACTTTACGAATTTCAACTAAATACTCCTCAAGTAACTCGTTACCTTCAGAACCAGATAGTATAGAGTGATCCATGATACCTGTCATAGATACACCCAGTAAAGCTTCTTCTTCTGTGTTCTTCTTCCAGATCTTACGAAGGTAACGGAAGTTAGTTAAAGATGCTTGCAGGGTTCCAAAGATAGAAGCCACTGTTGCTTTATACTTAAGGTCTTCAAGACTATCTCCTTCACGAACAATGATCTCGCTTAGGTTACAGAATTGATTAGGCCTCAAGATTATCTCTGAGCAAGGGTTACACCCGAAGGCGTGATTAGGATCCCGGCGACCGTGTGACTCCACAATCTTCTGGCAAGCAACACGAGAGAAAATACCTCGCTCACCTGACATAGAATCGTAGAGAGACTTTACTTCATTCAGAAAGAATGGAAAGTCGGGTTTCGAATCGTAAACTGCTGAGTTGTTGGCCAACGCCCTTTCGGGATGTTCAATCCACCATTGGCCAGACTTAGCATTACGAAGACGGTCATCAGTAGGATCAGAGAGCGATATGAGCGCACTACGTCGTACTCCTCCCACGACAATTACTTCAGCTATCTTACAACACAGGTCATGGGCTTCAAGTGTTGTTAGCCGCCTACCTGCAGCGATCTTAAAGGTCTCTACAGTGTAAGTCATTAATGATTGCAAGGGAGCAGGACCACTTGCCCTGCCTCCAAACGTCTTAAGTGGTTGTCCAGCAGCCCTTACCCTTGAAGTATCCCATGTAGGGACCTTGCCAGAGTAGAGTAGAGCAATAAGCTCCTTGACTGCTTCAACCCATCCTATCTTAGAGTCAGCAACACTGATAACAACGTCTGAGTGACTAAACTCATCTGCTACTATAGGTAACTTATCTACATACTTCTTCTCAACAGAGTACCCTACGCCAGTGCCGCACAGTAGAATATACATGAGCTCTGAGAATGCCAGAGGGTGGTCGATAGCTACATAGCTACAATTAAATCCCGCGACATTATCACGTTCAAGCGCCTTACCAGCAGTCATTAGGGTCCTCATAGAGGGCATGACCATCTGGTTAAAGACTGCTTGATATAACTCCTCGCCTTCTTTCTCGTTGATCTTACCAGTGCTTTGCCAATAATCGGTTAAGCGTCTACAGGTCTCAGACCAGTTCTCTCGTCTTTCTTCTTTAGGAAGCCACCTTGCGTAGCGCGAGGATGCTATAAAGGACTCATAGAGTCCCATCTGTGGTGGATTAGTTATCATTATTATTGTCTCCCTTGTTAAAACTCATTATCTACTTTCCCCTTAATGTTTAAATAGTAATGCTCCTTCTCTTCTTCAGAGATGCTTATGATTCGATTACCCAGTAGGCAACCATATTTACGTTCCTTTTCTAACATAGCTTCCTGCAGCGAATAACGTACTCTACTGTTAGGCGCTAGGATGTGTATAATAGCCTCTAATGAAGCCACAACATCAGCGGCCTCTTCATAGATGTCATCGACACTATACTCTTCTCGGTTACTTCTAGATTCATCAAGGAATTCATCAACCTCCTCTTTAAGTTTTGCGCGTGCAAAATGAAGCTTGTTTATGAACATTTCTTTCATATGCTCATCAAGCTCTTCTGGAGCGTAACCATGGTGCCTCTCAAATAGCTCAGGCACCTTGTTTCGTACTAGTTTAAACTTGTTCATCCTACTCTCCTAGTGTAAGTATCTATCTTCCTGCATAGCAATCACTACAACTCCATTAAGCTGTAGAAAGGAAATACTGTCCATAGCACAATCATCGTTTGTCCCCTCGAATACCACAAGTGATACTCCAGAAGCAATGATTGACTTAGCACAGTTAAAGCAAGGTGGTTTAGTAACATAGAGAAAAGCACCATTAGTACTTACAGTAGACTTAGCTACCTTAGCGATAGCGTTAATCTCTGCGTGTATGACCTCATCTCTAGTTACATACTTGCCGTCAATATCATCCTCACAGGTATTATCATAACCATGAGGAGTGCCATTGTAACCAGACGATATAACCTGATTGTCTTTAACAATAACACAACCGACTTTAACCTTTTTAGATTTACTATGAAGAGCGACAGTCCTAGCGAAAGCCATATAAGTGACATTCCAATCTAACGTTGTCATTCTCTTGTTTCTCCATTCCATTTCATGGGTGAACCTTTAGCGGCCCACTCATCTGCTTTGTGATTGTAATAGACAAGGTAGCCCTGCCTGCTTGTTTCTCTCTTGCACTCATCAGGCATACACATAGGTGGATTAGTAGGTCCAATGTGTGGTATACCTTCAGGAGGAACCGAGAGTAGTTCTTCCATCTTAGTTATAGTTAAGTGAGTCTTACCATAGCGACTTGTATACACGCGACCCAGAGCCATCATGACCCTGAATACGCGCTTATAGTTATCACTGCTGGCTCGAACCCACACTGCTGTTGGATGATTAACATGTGTCTGCTTATATACCTTATCCTTTCGGGGGCTATTGAAGACATGATGTGCTGAGCTCAATAATTGAGCATACTCTAAAATCATCTTAACCACATGCTTATCGCAATGGGCCTCTGCACAGGCATCATCATCATCATCTAAATCAAAGAAGTTCATATTAGTGAAATCCTATAGTTCGTTTAGTTAACTCCTTAAGCTCCGGAGTGGTTGCAATCTTAAGCTTAACCTCATCTCTCAGCATCTCAACTACACGTTCAAAGGTTGGTAGCTCAGGCTCATACAATGAACGCTCCTTAACAACCTTAAAGTCACCTGTAGTCAATAGCTCAATATGCGGTATACGCTTATTTCTGAATCTGCTTTTGAAGAACTTTTTAAACGCTAACTTTTGTTGGTCATGCGTTAAGAAAGAGAACTCCATCTTCAGGTAGAATCGGCGTATCACTGCAGGGTCAAGAGACTTAATAAAGTTAGTAGTACAGATAACAATACCTTCAAACTCATCTAGACTAGTGAGTAGTTGGTTAGTCATAGTTCTACTATACTCTTTGGTAGAGGTAGCTCGGTTCATAGCAAGAGAGTCAATCTCATCCAACAATAGGATAGACTTACCTCCCTGTGCTTCTCGAAAGATCTGTGCTAACTTCTTCTCACCTTCACCAATATACTTATCTTGTATATCAGCGTAGGATCGCTTAATTAGCCGCAAGTCCATCTCAGAAGCAATATGCTCTGCTAGTGCAGTCTTAGAAGTGCCGGGAGCACCGTGGAATAAACAAGTAATAGATGTAGGTTGCTCACTCCTTGGCTTTAGCAGTATGCCTTCCAGCCTCTCCAGAAACATCTCTGCAGTTGGCTTAGTGTTAACCAGACCCTCCTCGAAAGCAATCTCGTTATTACGAGTTCCTCTCTTAGTGTTAGGGTTAACCTTAAGGCCTTTACCATAGTTGATGCTCTTAGGCTTCTTGTGCTGTGCCTCAGCCTCTTCCTCTACAATAAGTTCAACCTGAGTTAAACCAATGTAGATAGTAGTGATCTCATCTTTAGTCAGAGATACAGGAGAGACTTTCAGACTAACACCGGAGATTTCTTTAGACAGATTGGCTTTGCACCACTCACCTACAGCATATTCTTTATCTGTAGTGCCTCTTGAAACCTCCTGATCAGAGCCAGCTGAACCAAGCATAGCAGCAAAAGCATGTTCAAAGTCATCACCACTCTCTTCACCCGGGGGTGTAGTGGAAATACCTTCAAGCTCTCTTTTGTAAGCCGCTAGCTCATGACCTAACCAATACCTAAAGGCATCTTTTCTTACTGCAGGTTCAGCAATGTTTTCACTTATCATAGAGACTATATTCTCTCTAACGTCATAACGACCGTATGATATCTGCTTATTGGCTTTACGCTTAACAAGCCTATGGGTATCCAAGCACGCTTCGTAGACACATGGTCTCTTAACAAAGTGGCATTGGAGATTATCCCTGCTTAGGAAGGCTTTCACTTCTTGAGTTATAGCCTGCGTTTCTTCAGCGGACAATACATCGGTTTTTTTCATACTACTCTCTCTAAATATCTACAATTAGTTCATCTTCTGTATCTACAACGCCTATAGCATCTTTAGTTCCCGAGTAGTTAAGTCTACCTGTATGATAGTCATACGTAGCTTTACCTGCGGGACCTGTTAGGCCTGTGTAGCGACATTTCAGAACTGCTAGTTTAATGGTGTTACGCGTGTCTGACCCCTCAGCGTTTAGGTTACGAGCAAAGGCAAATATATCGTAAGATATCTGCTTAATCGAACCTGAACCTCTGATGTCATCAAGACTTGCTAATACACCATCCTCAAACGATTTACCGGACTCACCCATTTTACGTAGGTGAGACACAAGACCTAGCCAGACATTGCGTCTTTTGACCATTCGGTTTAGGCTGTTCATTGCCTTGTCTTGTGCTTCGTTTCCCTGTAGACCATCAAATCCCTCTGAGGTCAACAGTGTTATGTGGTCAAGGAACAAGTGTGTACATCCAGATAATGCCATCCACTCAAGACTATCAATAATGTCGGCACCAAGCTTACAGTCCTCGTGATTGAGGATAACAACTCTGCCTTTGCCGAACACCTCATCAAAGCCAACTTTAAGCTCCTCAAGGGGTATCTCGTCTTTAGCAGGGTTTCTGTTAATAGCTAGACCTGATAATCTTCTTGCTGTCTCTGCAGGTGACTCCTCTAAAGATACAATACCTATCTTAGTGTCATCAGTAGCATTCAGCAAGTGAAACATTATCTCTCGCATCATAGTAGACTTACCTGAGCCAGTACCTGAAGTGAAGAGTGTTATCTCTCCTCTGCGCATACCCTTTGACTTCTCGTTAAGACCTTGAAGACAGGGAGGGTATGATACAGATTCAATCTCAGAGTAGCTCTCCAGTGATTCCCAGAGGTCTTCCACAGAGATGATACTGGCAGGTTGCCATGGTTCAGCATCCCACACACATTGCATTAACTTTTTCCAACCGTGTTTAACAAGAACATCAGAGGGGTCATTCTCAGGCATAGAAGCAATCTTAACTTTATCTGCACCTATAATCTTACAAGCCACATCTGTAGCTTTCTGGCCCTGCTCATCTTGGTCAAACATCAACACTACCTCCTCAAATGAGCGAAGGTACTTGACTTGGTTAGATAAAGACTTCTTAGCTGATCCTGTACCTGCTGGCAAGGATACAACCGCGTAAAACCTACCATACTGATCGTATAGAGCTTGGGCTACTGCTAGAGTATCTAGCTCACCCTCGGTTATGATTAGTCTCTTTCCACCGGAAGGAAACAACCTTTGTCCGAATAACTCTGTAGGGGAAACCCCTGAAGGTTCTGAACGAAAGTCTTTAGGCATCTTTCTTACTTTGTATGAACTTACTTCTCCTTCTTCATTGAAGTAGGGGTACCAATGCTCGAGTATCCTTCCTCCTGGAGTTTGCTCAACGGATTTGACTCCGAAGAATGTAGCGACTTGTTTAGTAATGTGTCTTTCTCTGAACCCTCTGTCTCGTCCTTGGATTGGGCTAAACGTAGTAGTTCGTTTGAAGTCGCTCTGCGCATTGCTTTTTCCTTGTGTAAAAGTTTCTAGGTCTAGTATTTCGTCATCTCCTGATAACTCAGAAGCCTTAAAGTGCTTCTCACATGAGAAACAATATCCGTGACCATCACTGTAGACTTGCATGGCATCCGAAGACGCACAACCATCCTCATCATGACACGGTTGATTCCTACTAACGATGTGCGAATCATCTTTCATCACATTTTAAGCTCCTTGGGTATCTTCTTGTTTAGATTAGATATTCGGTTAGGTGGTATGAATTTGATAGCGGATATTTGACCGTTGTAATAAATGCGCTTACCGTCTTCTGACCTAGCACGGAGAACATCTCGTTTAACTTGCTCATCTACCTCTGCATAGACTAAATCGCCTCTACAGGAGTATTCACCAAGACATATGAACTTCATATTCTTAAGTCCATTAGTTTTAATGTGTTCAGCAAGGTGAACTGAAGAACCCGCATAGGTCCTCCAGTTGGTCTCTTTGCCGTAGTTTCTACTGCTTTTCTTGCCAGCATGTTTATACTGCTTACGACCAATATAACCCTTCTCAGTCTTTGAACACCATATAAGGTACACAAAGCCAAAGTAGAGGTCAGGCCTCATCATCTCATGAAATGACCAATGGCCATTGTCAAGAACACTATTCTTATTATTTTTAGATTTTGAAGCGGACATCCTTAAATCTCCTAATAAGTATGAGGTCTCCGGTCAGCTGAAGCTCCTCTTCCCAATCCTCCCCATACTGGTCTTTGTAAGCTTGAATAACCGTCTGACGGCGATTACCATAGGTAATGCCATTAAGTAGGTTTTCAGCACGTTTGTGTCCAATACCCGGAAGACCCGGAATATTGTCGGCACTATCACCCATAAGTAATTGCTTATGTAGTAGGTAGTCTGCAGCATCATCATCCACATGGGTCAAGAGACCTTTGCGGATATTGAAGTGAACTCCCGGAATAGTGAGTAAGTCTTTATCGATAGAAGCTATAGCGTAGTCAAGTTTCGCCTCCATGCATTCCTGCGCCCACTGAGCTAGGAGATCATCTGCCTCTTGCCCGTGAGCTTCTTCTGCATCATGGCATTGCACCATGTAGTCACGTAACCTGTTAATAAAAGCTCTATGCTCTTCATTGCCTGCTTTATTACGATTGCCTTTATAATCATCAAAGACTTCGTGTCTAAAGTTATTATCGCCTTTAACAGCGATCCTAGCACTATCCCCAAACACACAATCAGTAATGCTGGGGATTAAAGAGTCTAAAGCAGCTTGCGCCTCTTCTTCAGTGTTGTCATAAGCGGCGATATAAGCGATAACATCGCCATCAATTAAACAAATCATTACTTGATACCATAGTTACTAGCGCGAGAGATAATACGGTTCTTGTGCTCAATAAAGTGCTTAGAACCCTGTCGATAACGAATCTTATTAGCGTTAGACTTCCAGAACAAAGTAACTACTTGCTCTACTGAGTCGTAGGTCCAAGTAGCGGAAGGAGTAGCGTAAGAGGCGTAGCGGTAGTAAGAGTTTGAGTTAGTCATTCTATTATTCCTTGTATTGTTGTCATACCGAGGATGTACCTACGGTAATAGTTGACGGCACCTTTAACCATCAGTGGGTATTCCCCAAGATAGGTGCCAGCTTGTAAATCATCTTTTGATATAAGCTCTTTGTGTGGATGTTCCAGTGTATCGTAGTTCTCAAGGAGCCAAGTAGCCAGCTCATCAAATTGATAGTCTGGCACTATAGACTCGTCCTCTACATAATATGTATAGGCACACATGAGATAAAAAGATACAGGGTCGTAGTTAGTGGGACAATCAGTGAGTGTCATACCAATTACTCCCGATTTGTGCTTCACCATCCATGATGTTAACCCCGAATATCTTAGGGGCTTCTCTGAATGCTTCAGCGGCTATTTCAGCAACACGATCAGCATCTTTAGCTGACACATCTAACTGGCACTCGTCATGCATAAATATAAGAGGATGTACATCAAGATTTTCCTCTTTAAACTTCTTACGCATGTAGGCAATTGCTGCCTTACAGGTTACTGCTTCAAATGACTGCAGTAGATAGTTGAGAGCCTTGTGGTTGCTATCTGTGTATATCTTTCTACCATCGATAGCAGGAATATACCCCATCTTAGGATTGCCCTTAGATGTCTGCTCTAGAGCCCTCTGCACCCTTGCGGTTAGGCTACCAAGACCCGGAGTATTCTCAATGAAAACCTGCTTCATTTGATTACCGAATTTTGGATCACGTATACCCTTAAGGATAAGAGATAGCTTGCCTCCACCACCGCCGAATAGAAAGGCGTATAGGAAGGGTTTAGCGGTAGCTCTAGCACAACCGAGGATGTCAGCATTGCGCTGATGAACATCTCCGTTAAGAACCTCATCCGTGAAGTCTTTGTTATCTAGATAGTGACACAGTGCGCGCATCTGATTACCTGAAGAGTCAGCACCGACAATAACTCGGCCCTCCTCTACTATAAACAGCTGACGCATTTCCTTACCCCAACGAGCGTTAGGTGAAGGAACATTTACAATGGTCGAGTGACGCGCTCTCGCAGTCGGCGTACCGATTGTAAAGCAGTCTCCATGAAGCCTGTTATCACTGTCAAGCTCGTTAAGCCACCCAACAAGAATACTGTGCCTAGAGCGAGTAGTATAGTAGCTATCGACCATAAGCCCCACCTCGCCAATTGCTTCAAGACTTTTCGTACAGAGCTTCGGAGAGACTTTAACCAGCCCACCGTTTGGTAGCTTTTTGTAGTTGTGTTCGAGGGGTTCCCACCCTTGTTCATATAAAAACTCCTTAACGTATTCAAGGCTACCCATCTCAGGTTTAAGAACAGTTATGCGGTTATAGGAACCGTCAACTAATCTATCCGTCAAGGCAGACTCTGGAGATACACCAAAGTAATCTGCTATATTCTTAGGGTAAAAACCGTTCTTGTTAAACTTAACTTCTTTGCTCTCTTTGTCAGTAGCTTTGACTTTAGTACTGAGCATAGGCTCAATCTTCCTTTCAATGCTTGACATTTCTTCTTCCATCTGAGAGGCTAACTCAAGTGCTTTCTCTTTATCAAAGAGCCAACCCTTGTCGCTTGCATCCTGACAGAACTGAGCGGTTTCATGCTCAAACCTAAGACTCTGTTTGATAACAGGCTTCTTAGCAGATAGAGCACGCATTTCTTTAACCAGCAGATCGTACGCTAGATGATTAATCCTAACGTCTTCTCTACAGCGGTGTAGCATCTCTTTAGAGTATTGCGACCAGTCTTCATGTTCTGGTTTAGGTACTTTAAAGTATTCACCAAACTTAGCCAGAGCGTGTCTGCCACCAAAGCGCTTATAGTTAAGGACTCTAGACATAATAAGAGTATCAACAATAGATACCTTGTCTTCGAAATCCCAGCCTTTAATCATCTTCAGAGCAGGCAAATCATAGCCTATTATGTTATGCCCTATGAGTGCATCAGCACTTAACATAAAGTCATAAGCTTCATTAAAATCTGGATAGTCATCATCGTAATCAGTGAAGATGAACTCTTCTTCAGTCTCTATATCTCTAGCGACTAAAACCCAGAGGTTGGAGAGGGACGGCAAAAGGCCATCCCCCTCGAGGTCCCAGACTAGCTTCAAGATTATAGGTCCAGAGGCAAGCTTTCGTGAACTTCACACGCAAACGCATAAGCGTCTTTTGCTGTGTTAAAGATCAACTTTTGGGTGACCCAATCGTTGTCGTCATCACGACCGCTAATTTCGACCATATATCCGTTGCTGTAGCGATATACAACTACTGATTCGTTGATTTTGGTTAACTTCAAGTTTTCATTCGACATACTATATCTCCTAGTATTATTAGTCATTGTTGTTGGGGTCTACTTTACCTGTCTGCATAAACTTGACAAGGCAATTTAGATACCAACGTGCTTTACGATATTCTTGTTCAACATCGTCTTTTTTACCTGCTCTCATCAGATACTTATATACCTGACCGAGCAAATGTGATTCAACGCCTTCCTTTCCTTCAAGCATATGTTGCATCATTTCCATATACTGATATCCGGGAACGACATCGTTGTAGTGAGAGCCAGATACTGCTTTGGATATAGAATCCTCTTCAGTAACCCAGCCAGTTCCTTTACGAGCCATTTCAGCAAACTTCTCTTCTTGGGTCGCATCTTTGTGCCTACTCATAGGTGAGTGTGTGTCTAAGTCAGCCAAGCTATAGTACTCCTGCTGGTACTTCCCCATCTTTGTGGTCATATCTTTCTCCATCTTTATAGTGGTGGTGGTGCTTATTCACAGTGAACAAGTTTAAAGAGCCTTTAGGTAAGACACTAGCAATCGCCAGCAGAATACCTGTCAGCTTAATTAACAATCCAATCATAATATAATCCTTTTTATTTTTATTATTTTATTATATTAACTCCTCTTTTGAAATTAAAAGGGCTATATTGCTATAGCCCCTCTCGTAATCAAAAGTCGTCATCTTCAACTAGTAGCTCATCACTATCAGTTGCTTCAGGCGCTAAATCAACTACGTCGAACTCAAGATTACTACCTGAGTACTCCAGTAACTTAGTTACCTGAACAGCCATTAGATCAAACACAACGCCTGTCTTACCGCCCATTGCCCACTCTCGTGGAGACACTTGAACGTTTGCGATTGAACCGTTACCGATAATGGTAGGGTCAATAGCGTTAAGCTTTCCATCTACAACTCGGGGAGGAGTTAAATTATCGCCCTTAGAGTTCTTAGCAAGCTTCTTGACGTTACATACATAGATGTTGTCGTCTTCAAGCTCACGCACGGGTAAGCCTCGCTTCTTCCACGCCCCAGCGACCTTCTTGTCTTCTGTGCGCATCTGAATTTCCCAGACAAGCTTGCCTGAGCTGAAAGGATCTACAGGGTTCTGAGGATCCAGCTTAACCCAAAACAACTCTACATCTTTGATTACATTTGACATATTCCAATTCTCCATTAGTTTATTTGATACGGGGCACGATTTTGTAACCCCGTGTTCTTAATGGTCGCCTATCAGCAGAAGGCAAAGTCAGACTCCATAATGGATTCAGGCAACCACTCTTTAGGTGTAGGTATTAATTCTTCACATTGTGCTTGAGTGAGAATGTCTACCAGCGGATTACTACTATACAACTCTAAGAACTGCTCTCTGGTGATAACAAACAACTCCTCCATGTTACCTGCATGACAGCCGAAGCTATCGTGAACAGTAGTGACACTGAAAGGAGATCTTGCTACAACCATGGTGAGATGAGCAGCATCAAGCGAGTGAGTGACATTAGGTGCAGTAGAAGACAATTGCTTCTGCTTATCTAAGTCTTTCTCTTCCATGACTAAGAACCTAGGTTTAATGGTCTTATTACAGAAGTTAAATTCAGCACGCTTGGTTCTTGCTTTACGGTAGTTCTGTATAACAGGGAAGTCAGTATGAGGTGTATCATACGACAAGAACTCATCTCTGCTGTTACACTTATCTGCTACGCTCCTGAACATTCTCAGCATATTAGCAGGTCCATCCAGATGCTCATAACATGTGTCATAGACTAAAGCGCCAAACCAGAAGTGCCATCCACCGGGGATCCATCTAGCATCCTCGAAGATGTCTGGTATATCGTCTTTAGCCTGTTGACCCATGCCACCTTTAGTAGCGCCATAGCCGATAGTCATTACGTTTCTCTTAACCATCTTACGTTGAATCTTAGCATCATCCTTGAACTGATTCCACCACAGGGGTGCGTAAGCGGCAATATCTTTAGAGTCACCTATACTATCTTTAAGGTCTACCAGCTTCTCATGAGCTTCTTTCTTCTCAGCCTTTGAATTGCCAAAGTATATTTCTTGGGCTATCTCAAAGAAGTCATCCTTGACTTTATCGTAGTTATCCCTAACTTCCTGAGAAGCTTCTTGAGCTAGTCTATCTATCTTTTCCCATACTTTCCCTGCTACATACATGTAGACATCTCCGGGAATACTGTCATCACCTTCCGTGGCGACTAGGTTAACGTACGGTGCCACAGAGTGATCTCTGGACATTGCTACAAGGTGTTGTATACCGTTGTTACTGCCGTCGATATAACAGATAACTTTAGATGGGAATGACTCATAATCAAACCCGTTATCACACCAGTTAGCGATAGACGCTAGCTCCATACAACACATAAGGAAAGACCAAGGCTTGTCAGCCTCTAGCCACCCACGGTTACCCATAGGATCCCTTGCGTATTCTACGAACTCTTCCATGCTTTCTTCTACAAAAGACACTCTGTCATTAAGAGAAATCTTATCATTGCCGTACATATTAGCGGCGTAGATCATAAGCCATAGAAGACCACTACTGCCCAGAGGGACACCATCAGCATATTGAAGCAATGCCTTGGCTTGGTCTGAAGCTTGCTCCTCAAGGAACACTGTAGTGTTGTATATGCGACCACGAAAGTCACAGTTGTAGGTATGGTATATAGGTTCATCCAGCAACCTGTCTACCATCATTTCTATTGTATCTGCCTCGATAATATAAGAGATAGCCCTCTGCTTGTTCTTCTCACCAACAAACTTGAATGGACTAGGCTTGGTGCTTCTCTTATTCTTAGCTTCTGCTCTGAACTCTTTCCAAACAGCGTATAACTCTTGGTTAATACAGTACTCTGTTCTTTGGAGCTTATTTACAGCAGATAACAATAGGGGATGGGTATCTGGACCCACAGCTAATAGAGCTTTACGGTGAGCATCTCTGATGAATGGAAGGCCCTTCTCGTTATAACCTGAAACCCAATCTGAGTTTTGTTCAGGCCACCCGTCGAAAGGTAACTTCTCATCATCTTCAATAATCTCATCCTTGAGACTTTTCCATTTACCCCAGTCTTTTACTTGCAGGTAATACGTTGAGTGCCTATTAGAGTTACTATTAGACTCATACCAACGTAATACATCCTCTTCAATAAAGGACTCTAGAAGCATTAAACCACCGCCCAGAGAGAACTCAGTCTTATCTTCCAGCATATAATGCTTTCTGACAGAGTTACCTATCTTAATAGCGGCTTGTACTAGAGTATCCTTTCTTTGGATGCATAAGAACAAGATGGGTATTGCTAGTTTAGTAAATACTTCCGCATCTACTTTCTTTTCAACTAACCACTTTCGATTACGCCAGCGGCCATCCATCTGATCAAACTTACCTTGTAACCTAGTGGCTACAGCAAGTGTTATCATGCTTCAACGACCCTGCAGATTTCTCCGTAGGTAATCATTTTAACAGTAGCCTCGTAGTCTGCTTCAGAT
>Ga0206677_10001168_pt1 | contig 24510 bp, 22 predicted proteins | sample M130m12015metaG_FD_155475 | JGI IMG/M metagenome (GOLD analysis project Ga0206677, IMG submission 155475) | Ammonia-oxidizing marine archaeal communities from Monterey Bay, California, United States - M1 30m 12015 | ecosystem: Environmental > Aquatic > Marine > Intertidal zone | place: USA...
TCAAAATCAATGTAAGTTAGTTCTCCGCTTACAGAGTATTTTCCTACACCGCCCATTCCTGCTGGACTTACTGTTCCAGCAGCTACTGAGAAAAAGTAGAGTGGGAAAATGAGGAGGAAAAATGCAACGCATGCTGTCTGAATCTGAAGGTCTCGATCAACTTTAATGTCATCTATGAAGCCCATGTTCTTGTCCTCCTGTTACAATCCAAGGGGTGGAGACCTCTATGTATTTCGGTTGAATGTGAATCATTCTTCTTCTAAATTACTGTTAGAAAGCCAAGGAGCTGGTGCTTCGTATGGCCATGCTCCTTTCGCTGTATTGAAGCCTAATGCAGTGAACGATTTGCGGGATTTTTTCCATGTTGGGAGAAGGTATCCTATCTTGGATCGTTCACCAAATGTCCATCGCCATGGGCATCTCGGTAATCGAGAAACCCAATGTTGTAAGAGATGTTGAATTTGCGGATGGCCTGGTCCGCCTGGAAGAATCCATGATGTGAGATGAACTGCTCCTGCTGAGCCTCGAACTTCTGACCATGTTGTCAATTCTAGTCCAGTGAGTGGACCATCGAGTACTCGTAATCCGAGTGTACGAGCAGTTTGTGCCATCGGCATGATGATTGCAAAGCGATCGACAAGGCGGGAGCCTTCATGTCGTTCAAGTTTCCAACCTTTTTCTTCGCACAATGTTCGAAGAGATCGAATGCATTCGACTGGAGTTACACTCAGTTCGAAATCAAGCGTATTTCGTCGCACCATGCTTAGCGCACTAAGCAATATGGCAAGAACCATGCGACGCGATGTTACGCTGCGCGAATCTCATCTTAGGATGAGATGACTTCCTCTAGTTGAGTTCCACGCAACGCTTGGAGAATCTCTCGATGCCTTCGGCATCAAGGATCTGGAGCGATGGATGTATTGTACTCAACCGAATAGGGAGCCAAGACCTTCGAAGCCACCTGCTTCTTCTTCCTCTTCCTCTGCTTCTTCAGCAGCGGCAGGGGCTTCAGCAGCAGCAGCAGCCGGTGCAGCAGCAGCAGCTGGTGCGGCGACCGCTTGGGTCATTGCTTCAGCGATGTCGACACCAGCGAGTGAAGCAACAAGTGCCTTAACTCGGGAAGCATCTACATCTACACCAGCAGCTTTCAGAGTAGCTGTGATGTTGTCTTCGGTCATTTCTTTTTCAGCAGCGTGCAGTAGCATAGCAGCATAAACGTATTCCATTTCATTTCACCTCAATATTTTGTGTTGTGTTCAGCCGAAGAGATCTCCAAGGCCGGCAAAGCCGCCCCCTTCTTCCTCTTCTTCCTCTTCTTCTTCTGCCTCGGCTGGGGCTTCAGACGCACTTTCAACGGCGGCAGCAGCTTCGGTTGCTGCTGAAGCAGCAGCACCGAGCATTGCGACCAATTCGTCGTCAAGGGCGGAGGAATCTAGAGAGCCTGCAATACCAACGGCACTGCGGTGGGCTCTTCCAATCAAGTGAGGCAGGGTTTCAGCGGTTGCGATCGCTGCCTCAAGTGCAACAGCAAGCGCTTCTCTGCTTGCTTTGGCGAGCAATGTTGGCATGGTTTGTGATGTAAACCAAGTGATGTTGCATGCGAGGTTGAATCCGCCTGCAGCCATTCCAATCAAGTCCTGTCCGAACTGCTCGTAATCGATATCGAGTGTAGATGGTGAGAAAACAACGCCATCTTCGTAGGTTCCGCAAAGACGTAGACCTGTTACGATAGGCTTGATTCCAATTTGTCCAAGAAGCATACCAAGATCGCCTTCGAAGACTTCTCCAGCCTTGAGTGCAACGTGTCGCTTCTGAATGTGGACTGAACCACCCATAATCTTAGCAGGAATTCCAACGGTGTTCAATTCACCAACAATTGGACCTGGTGGCATACCAGTGTCTTGCTTTTCGACAATGATGTCTTCTGAAGCAACATCGCCAGGCTTAGCAGCACGGCCAGCTTCAGTTTTCTTGAGTTCTGAAAAGACCTCAAAGGAATTGTAGTCTGCTGTGGAAACAAGAGCAGGTTGAATTGCTCCGTCAAAAAGTTGCTCAAGAACATCGAGATCTTTGCCGGCTTGTTCCCAGGCAATGCGCATCAAACGCTTCTTAGCAACGCGGATTCTCATGTTGCTTCGCAAGTCATTACGCATTCCAATCATGGAGTCTGCAGGGACGCCGTGAATATCGATAACAGCGAGTGTCTCACCGTTGTTGAGAACTTCAACGAGATCGTTGACAGTATCGCGCTTCCAACTCATGACCTTTGGAATCACAGTTCCACCTCCACTCGAGTTGCTGGACCCATTGTTGTCTTGATGAAGAGGGAACGAAGGTTACCTGCTCCACGCTCGAGACGACCAATGACACGGTTGTAGACTTCCATTGCGTTAGCAAAGAGTTCTTCTTGTGATTGACCAACAGTTCCGATGGTTGTGTGGAATGTCATCTTGTCACCAGATTTGACAACTACTGTCGTTTTCAGACCAGTTGCGATTACGGCTGGATCAAGTGTTGGAGGAACTGGACGAGGCATTTTTCCTCGTGGACCGAGAACGGTACCGAGGTATCGTCCAATAAGTCCCATGTGAGGAACTTCTGAAAGGAAGAAATCGAATTGGTTTCCGATCTTCTTAGCACGGCCTTTGTTTCCACCGAGTTCTTCGATTTCTGGAGGGGTTATGACGTGAATGCCAGCTTCACGGGCACGTGTTGCTGCTTCACCAGCAGCGAACATTGCGATTCGAACATCTCGTCCACGGCCAGAAGGAAGACGTACTTCCTCCTTGATACGGTTAGTTGGGTTCTTCAGATCGACATCCTTGATTGTAAATTGGATGTCCATTGATTCAACGAATTTACGCTCTGGAGCGTTTTCGATGGCTTCTTTGATGGCGTTGTTGATGTTTTCTTCCATATTATTTCACCTCTGCAGTCGGCGAGGTTTTCACCTCTCCTGCGGTTCGTGATTTGTTCAGTTAAATCTCTCGTCCCATTCTCCTTTGCTAATGATTTCGAGGGCTTCAACTGCCCAATGACCATCGATTTTGACACGCATAGAGACACAAGTTCCGATGATTTCTCGGGTTTGTGCCTTAAGGTCAGCTCCGGTCAAGTGGCCGAGACCTGCTTTCTCACGAGCAACTTCCATTGCTTTTTCGAGAGGCAAATCTTCGACAGCGGCGTCGAGACTACCATTGCACTTTTGGACACCCAGGGCTTTGATTATCAGCTTTGAGGTCCATGGCTTTGGCATTCTTACAACTCCTTCCTTACGAACGTAGGCAACCTAGCGACCAAACTCCCCTATTTAATCGCGCCGCGTCAAATGTTACTCTGCTGGTGAACGAATTTTCCTTCTCCTATGTCAAAACATTGTACCACTTCTCTTAATATGAAAAATGATTAGCCAAGGATATGTCGCCCTTAACACGTATTGCAAGTATTCTCATGGTTGCCATGTTGTTTACTCTAATTCCATCAATTGATGCAAACTCTTCTGGTAAAATCGGCCAAAGCAGTAGTGGTTGTACATGCCACCAAACAGATGCAATGATCATGCCCTCATTTACTGGGCTACCTTCCCAATACACTCCAGGAGCCACATACTCACTAACATGGACTGGAAGCGGTATGTCCTCCAACGGCCAAGGTGGATTCAATCTTGATGCCTCAGCAGGCACATGGTCTAACCTTGGTAATCGAGTGAAGGCCGTCAATGGAGAACTCACTCACAGCAACGATGGTCAACGCTCATGGACTGCTGATTGGACTGCTCCTGCAGTTGGAACAGGCGATGTTACATTCAAGATTGCAGTTCTCTATGCAAACGCAAATTCTCAGAACTCGGGCGATAACTGGGGAATTGATCAAATTCCTGTCCCTGAAGGTGCACCAGCACCCAACACTCCACCAACTGTATCGAACCTCGCATTGACACCTAACGGAAATGTCGCAACTTCTCAATCGTTTACAGTAACGTACACATTCAATGACAACGATGGAGATCAGGAAGGCCCAACACAGATTCGTTGGTTCGTTGATGGAAACCCAGCTCCAGCTCACAACGACGCTAAGACAATCACGGGCTCTTCAACCTCTGTTGGTGAAACATGGACCGTAGAAGTTACTCCTCATGACGGTACTGAACTCGGACCGATAGCACAGTGTCCAGATGAAGCCTTGATTATCGATGCGGACTCGGACAATGATGGAACCCCTGATGGGCAAGATGCATTCCCAAACGATCCAACTGAGACTACAGATTCAGACAATGATGGTACTGGAGACAATGCTGACGCATTCCCAAACGACTCAACTGAGACCGTCGATTCCGACGGTGATGGTACCGGAGACAACGCTGACGCATTCCCAAACGACTCAACTGAGACAGTCGACACAGACGGCGATGGAACTGGAGACAATGCTGATGCATTCCCAACAGACCCTGCTGAAGTTGCTGATTCTGATGGTGATACTGTCGGAGATAATGCTGATGCATTCCCGAACGATCCAACTGAAACAACAGATACTGATGGCGACACTGTCGGAGATAATGCTGATGCATTCCCGAACGATCCAACTGAAACAACAGATACTGATGGCGATACTGTCGGCGACAATGCTGACGAATTCCCCAATGATGCTACTGAATCAGTAGACACCGATGAGGATGGAGTTGGTGATAACGGAGACTGGGCTCCAAATGACCCATCTGAATCTGCAGACACGGATGGAGACGAAGTTGGTGATAACGCTGATGCATTCCCAACAGATGCAACCGAATCGAGTGATGCTGACCAAGATATGATTGGAGATAACGCAGATACTGATGACGATAATGATGGTCTATTGGATACTGAAGAAGCAATCCTTGGTACCGATCCTTTCGATGAAGACACCGATGGTGATGAAGTAAATGATAAGGAAGATGCATTGCCACTCGATGCGAGTGAAACACTCGACTTCGACCAAGATGGTACAGGAGACAACGCTGATACTGACGATGACAACGATGGTTTGAGTGACGTTGACGAACTCAAGGAAGGTACAGATCGTTTCGATGCTGATTCTGATGATGATACGGTCATGGATGGTGCTGATGCATTCCCAATGGATGCTACTGAATCAATCGATTCCGATTCCGACGGTGTTGGAGACAATGCTGACGTCTTCCCGAACGATGCAAACGAAACAATGGATACTGATGCAGATGGTGTTGGAGACAATGCTGACGCATTCCCAGAGGATGCTGATGAAACCATGGACAGTGATGGCGATGGTGTTGGAGACAACGAACAAAAAGCACAAGAAGATGAAGACGCTGCTCAAATGCAATTGATGATCATCATCGGTGTTGGGTTGGTACTTGCAGTTCTCGGTGCGGTCTTGTTCATGCGCCGAAATGGTGGTGACGAATCTGATGCTAAGGAGACTATTCCGTTGCCAGTAGCGGAACCTCTTGCATCCACTCAACCATTGTACCCTACTCAAAGCCCTCAACCAGTTCAACCAGTGGTTGTTGAACCAACCGTTGCAAATCAGTGGACCGATGAAGCGGGTCACACATGGAGACAAATGAGCGATGGTTCCAACCTTTGGTGGAATGGAAGCGATTGGCAAAAGGTATAGTATTCACCTGATTAAATCTAAAAGAGGCCCTCTCTTAGTAGCCTCATGGCCATTATACAACTCCAAGGGTTAAGCCGACATTATGGTGAAGGTGAAACACTCGTCAAAGCATTAGACGAAGTCTCCATCGACATTGAGCAAGGTGAAATCGTCGCTCTTCTTGGCCCGTCTGGATCTGGAAAAACAACCCTCTTGAATACAATAGCAGCTCTCGACATACCTACGGAAGGCAAGTACAATTTCGATGGAGAAGATGTACCGCTTGGACATGTTGAGAAAATGACGACATTCCGTCGAGAAAATATTGGTTATATTTTCCAATTCTTCAACCTATTAGGAGATCTTACAGCGCTTGAAAATGTCCTTTTAGTACAAGATTTAGCGGGTTCAAGAGATAAGAAAAAAGCCCTTGAGTTGCTTGATGCAGTTGGTCTCAAGGGACTCGAAAACAGATTTCCTTCACAAATGTCAGGTGGACAACGACAACGCGTTGCGATAGCTCGTTCGCTCGCCAAAAGCCCTCGTATTATCCTCGGTGATGAGTTAACAGGAAATCTCGATACTGAAACATCAACGATGGTAATGGAAGCCCTCATTAAAACCTGTAGAAAAGAGAAGATGACGACTATTTTTGTTACCCATGACCAATCGTTGACACGATTTGCTACTCGAATCATCCGACTCGATAGTGGAAAGGTTGTCGATGATGAAAAAGGTGGATTGAAAAGTATTGTCAATACCACTAAGTTCGTTGCTGAATCTGTCGTCGATGAAGCCGTTGGTAGTGCGAAGAAACTGACTTCGAAAATCAAAGATTTTGCAAAATCAATCGTGGAGTGATTTAGTGAATACTCTGCTTCTTCGTCGTTTGTCCCGCAGTCTAATGCGGACAAAATTACGAGTTCTAACAGTTGTTCTGCTCATCACCCTTTCCGTTTATGCCGGTATTGTCTTTTCTGAACATTCTCGTAATGCTGACAACGTGTACGAGGATTTCTATGATGAAACAAACTTCTCAGATCTAATCGTAACGACCTATGAAATCGATACTCGTGAAAACATATCGACAATTTGTGACGCTTTTGACAACGAGGCCTGTGAAACAAGCCTTGTCCTGTCAGGTCAAGCAAATAGGATGGTTGATTCTGACAATCCCGAGTGGTTGATTTCGACATTTTATGGTCTTGAGAATGGTACTGTCAATTCAATTTGGGCCGTTGAAGGTTCAATAACTCCAGGTGAAGGAGAGATTGTTATCGATGCTCATTTCGCTAATGATGAAGATATTGAGATGAAGATTGGCGATTCAATTGAAGTGATTGTGGGAGAAGGCGGTTTCCAAACATTGGAAGTTGTTGGCTTTGCAAATAGTCCACTCGAACTCTTCTATGCTGAACCTGGGTCAATTCTACCTCAAACCTCAACATTCGTCGTGGGCTACCTTGATGTTGAATATCTCGCAACAATTTCTGGAAACACACCCGATGCAAGGAATAGCTTGGGCCTTGACCTTCAAGGAACACCGGATTTTGATTTGTCCGATACTGAAGAAAATGAAGGAGAGGAACTGCAGTCGTTAAAGGACAACATTTCTGCATTTATGACTGAAGCAGGATTCAATGGGACTGTCGCAGATCGTGGTGAATTGAGCGCGGAACTTCTTCGATTAGACAAAGAAGGAATTGAGAATTCAACACCGTTTATTTTGGGAGTGCTTCTCTTCATTAGTGGTCTTGTTATCGCTGTATCTCTTGATCGATTGATTCGCACTCAGGCCCGAGAAATCGCAGTCTTGAGAACGATTGGAGCCTCAACAAAGGACATCATGACTGGATATCTTTTGATTCCACTTGTGCTTGGAATCCCAGGAGTTCTAGTCGGCGTTTTTCTTGCTATGTCTTCGATTGGTTCCGAAGGGTTCACATCATTCTATTTCTCATTCCTTGGAATTCCAGTGGTTGAAACACATCACTATCCAGATATCATCTTGACAATCAGCCTCTCTGCTTTAGCTATTATTTTCCTCTTTGGAATTCGCCCAGCATGGAAAGCGGCTCGATTGCAACCAATGGAAATTTTGGGCCAAGGAACACAACGCACACCAAACAAACTCATCTCTTCTCTGACATCCAAACTCCCCCCTGGAATTGGTTTGGGTCTTCGATCGACCTTCAGAAAACCCGCTCGTTTACTTGTCACGCTCCTCGCCTTGTCGTTAGCAATGGTCATTCTTGGCGGGACAATGATGTTCATTTCAGGCTTCACAGGAGCCTTCAACGAAGCAGTTGATGAACAAGAAAACTGGGAATATCAAATCGCAACATATCCTTCAAACGTTGACAATATCACCCAATGGGCTGAAAATAATACTGTTTCATTTGAATTAACATTGACTACTCAGGCAACGCTTTATGATTCGAATAATGTGTTGACGCTCAAAGGATACGATGTGGTTTCCCAAAGCGATGATGCTATGCATCGATTGAATCTTCTAGAAGGGAAACTCCCTGTTCAAGGTAAAGCAATTCCAGAAGTGATTCTTGATGAAGGATCTGCTGAGCTTAAATCGTACTCAGTCGGTGATACCTTGATCATTGATTTTGAGGGGGTCCAGCATGAACTTGAAATTGTTGGAATTGCTCGAGAACTTACGCGTTCAGTCCATTTCCATCGAGTAGATCTCACACCGATTGTCGACGTAGAGGCGAATGGAGCATTGGTTGTTCTTTCAGAAGATGGCAATATTGAAGACATTCGATTCTCAACAATATCAATTATCGAAAAAGAAGCAATGGTCGAAAGTTTTACTGAATTAATCGACCAACAAAAAAGTGCAATGCAAGCAGTTTACGTCCTTGGTGGACTCATGGCCATAGCGATTCTTTTCAATACCCTCTTGATCAATCTAAGCGAGCGGGATGCAGAACTTGCAACATTGAGGGTCTTGGGTGCTAGTCGTACTCGATTAGCGGTGATTCTGACTGTCGAACACACGTTCATTGGACTGGTTGGAGGATTAGCCGGGGCTCTTGCAAGTATCGCATACTATGCAGCCATGTCAAACGCATTCTCAACGTGGGCGTTCCATATTCCAGTTATTATCAACACGGCTGTATTCTTACAAATCATTGGATTTGTTCTTGTTGCAGCGTTATTGACGACGCCCGTTGGTATCTTGCGGATTGGTAGAATGAATTTGCTTGAAGTCGTTGCAAGACACGAACGATGAAAACGTTTGAAAACGCCATCTTTCAGGATGCATCATGACCAATAGGGTGTTTAGAAGAGCCTCAATAATGGTGGTTTTTACAATCATCTTTCTGATCTTCTTCAACAGTACAGGCACGAATTGGGAACGCGTCAATGCTGCAACTTTTGAACAATCGATTATGGACAATCCTGACGCCCTTCTCCTCGATGTTCGAACAACAGCCGAATGGGAACAGGATGGGCATCTCGAGGGAGCTGTTCTGATTCCACACTCGGACCTAGAAGACCGATCAGATGAGTTACCAGACGACAAGGAAGAACTCATTCTCCTGTATTGTCGTAGCGGAAATCGCTCCCAAGAAGCTGCTGAAACCCTTATCGATTTAGGTTATACAAATATCATCGAACTTGCAACAGGTATTAATGGATGGAAAGATGCTGACAAGCCCGTAATCTATGGTGAGTGAAATGTGGTCGTTCATCAAGTCCATCTTCTCCTCAGGACCTTCTTTGTCTGAATTACTTTCCGAGGATTACATCGTTATCGATGTTCGCACTCCTGGTGAATTCAAATCTGGACATGTACAAGGTTCGAAAAACATTCCATTGAATCAAATAAAGAGTAAGATCCCGAGTCTGAAGAAACAAAAGAAAAGAGTCATTCTTTGCTGTGCAAGTGGCATGCGTAGTGGTCGTGCAACCAAGATTCTACGTTCAGAAGACCTCGATGCACACAACGGTGGATCTTGGCAAACTGTTGCTTCTGCAGTAAAGTGAAATTGTGAAGATAAGCATCAATCGATGTATCGATTGAGACGGTTTTGGAGGCGATCCATACCGCCACCAGCCCATTGCTTCTTCAATTCGCCATCGACATAGATTGCATTGAATGGCAACACATCGACGCCAGAGACCCAATCATGGGCGATTTTAAATCGACCGAATCCCGGTTGATTGAGGAGAATCTTACCAATTCGTACACCTTCTGGAATGTCAAAGGATTGAAGCTCCTCTGTCCATTCTTCACATGCAACACAGTCGGTTTTTCCGAGCATAAGCACAGCGATAGGAGAAGAGAGAAACTCTTCCCAATCCTTCGGACCGAGAATTTCCATCATATCACCTAATCAGGCTGCGTAGTCGTCGCCCTTGGTCCAGTTAGCACCACATAGGCCACCAGCTTGCTCGGCTTGACATGTACGTAGAACTTCACTTGGTGAACGTCCTGCATCCATTCCATTGATTGAGTACATTCGAACAACTCCTTCTGGATCGACAAGAACAGTTCCACGGAATCCACAGCCGAGAGCCTTGTTCATCATGTTGAAGTCCTTTGTGACACGGTGAGTTGTGTCTCCAATAACTGGGTGGGTGATTCCGCCAGGGAAGATTGTTTCATCAGCGAACCATGCCTTGTGGCTATGGTAAGAATCAGTTGAACATCCAATGACTGTGATGCCATCGTCTTGGAAATCTTCCTTCAATGCTTCAAATCCAACGATTTCTGTTGGGCAGATGAATGTGAAATCGAACGGATACCAGTACATGAGGTACCACTTGCCAGTCATGTCATCGCTTGACAAGACTTTCTTTTCTCCGTTATCGTATACAGTTGCGCTCCATTCTGGAGCAGGTTTGCTAATCATATTACCCATTGGTATTCCTCAATTCAACCGAGGAGGAACCCCAATAAGAATGTGTGGTTTCATCTCCTAGACAGTCGAACTCAGTTTACGAGTCATGTTAGGGCCCTTGACGCCTTTTTATCAATTGATAATTTCCCATCCCTGATTTATTATCGACGAGATTCATTTAAGAATCCCTTGTCACTGGGAATGTTATGAATCGACGTACTTCCCAAGGTCAACGCAAGATGAAAATGCCAAACCTCTTGCGACGCAAGCCAAAGAAGAAGGTCGTTGAGCAGCCAAAGGAAGAGGTTGCTGATGCTTCTTGTCAAACTCAAGGCTGCGGCTGCGGTAACTGATTATTGGGCAACAATCGATTGGTCTCATCTGGATCGATCATCACTGCAACGAGAATGACGAACGTCTCAAGCAATCCTGCGATAAGGAACAGCGTAGGATAATCAAATCGTGTTGCTAACGAGTCGGTTAACTGATAACCTATTATTGCAGAGAGATTCATCATTGCCATGTATCCAGTAAACTGGGTACCTCCAACTTTACCCCATGTTATCCTCATCATCAGCGAGTATGTGTTAATTGCAACCATAGCCCATGCAATGGTGTGTAAACACCATATTGACATCATGAACAATTCACTGCCCCACATGAACTCAGTTACCCCCCACACTGAATTGAGAAGTGCTGCAGCAAGAGCTGAATAAATGATGACTAATTTACCGCCATAGCGTTTCCCGAGTTGACCGCCAATCATGTAACCGACCATTGTAACGACGAGGATTAAACCGCCTTTTGTAGCATTGAATTGTTCTTCAGACCAACCTAATTCTCGAACAAACAATAACGGCAAGACTGGAATGAGGAAGAATGAGAGCGACATAACGAGGCTCAATCCAATTCCAAGTTGAGCAGAACGAAGCGTAAACGCTGTTTTCACATCTGAAATGATGTCTTTGATGTCTCTCTTTTCTTCAATATCTTCAACGAGTTGAACGTCTGAATCTTCGCTCCAGGGGAATCTTTTCTCGCCTGGACGTTCGGTCATGAATAATGGTACAAGCATGATGATAATGAGTATCGGAATTTGCAAGAATATGGCTCCTTTTATTCCAACAAAGCCGATGATTGTACCCAGTCCTGCTCCTCCAATGATTCCACCAACTGCTTTTGCAGTGAACATGTAACTGTTGACTTTTTCGAGTTCATGAGGCTTGAGAACATCAACTGCTAAGGCGTCTGTACTCACATCTTGAAGCGATGTGAAAATATTGTACACAAGGAACATCGATGCGATGAGCGTCAAATCGCTGGTCGGATCTGGAATGAGAAGCATCGCTGAGAGTGAAATAATCATTCCAATTTGTGCAATAAGAACCCATGGCCTTCTTCTTCCCATCTTCGGATATTGGAACCGATCGATAACAGGCCCCCACAAAAATTTGAGAGACCATGGAAGAGTTCCCAGCGTGAGCAGTAACGCAAGTTCGCCTGCTCCGACACCTTCCCCGGCTAGGAATGTAACAAATGTGACTGTAATGAAACCCCATGGAATTCCCTGAGCAACGTACAAGGCGCACAATGTCAAGACTCGGGCTCGATAACTGTCTTCCAATGTGTTCCCTTCTGGAGGATTTTCTACAACTTCAGCATCCATAGATTCCTCTTCGAGAACAACTCCTAACTGGAAACGGTCGCTCCTTAGCGTAACGAATCCAACGAACAGAATGATGCCAATGATCCAAGGTGAAAATAAGAGGACTGTAATCTCCCCTTCCCCAACTGAAAGGGCTACTGAATCATCTTCTTCAACAGGTTGATTTGGATTTATTGCGCCTGGATCAGACGAATTCAGAATTGGAAAGAGCCCCTCTACGGTCAAACCGTCTGTGTTATCCGAGTAGTACATGCGGAATTTCGGATCACATCCACCAATGATTTTGCTGGGGTCTAGGCATTCAAGCGTTGTTGGCCCTGGCTTGTTGAATTGGACTTGCAAGACTGGAAGTGATCCCTCTTCCCAATAGGACATATTTTCTGAGAGTTCAATTTCCCAGTTGATTTGCTCATTTGAAAAAGTTGGGACGATAAATTCTTTTTGAGCAAGAAGTTCAGAATCTTTACTGAACGAGAGGACGAGATCATCTCCACTGTTTTCTGTTGACTGAATCAAAAAGCCAAGACGTAGAGAGATGCTTCCTTCAGAATTGAGAAACATTTCTTGTGAAAGAGGTTCGCTCAGAGAGCAAGAGAAATCGATGTTTTCGGTTTCCTCAAATTCACCAAAGCCGAACTCTGTTGTCTCATCTGATGAAAAATGAGTGAAGCAAGTTCCACTTGCGAGAGAAGCATCTCCCCAAAGATACAATGTATCGTTTTCTGGACTTGGTTGTTGGTCATCAGCAGCCTGTCCTGATGCTACAGATGTGAATAGAGTTGCGAGCAAAAGAATACAAAATCCGAAACAAATTGAACGACTTTTCAACTGAATTCCAATACCCCCTTACGAATCCCTTCCGTTGGTACTATGAAAAATTTCAGTGAATCCGTGAAGATTCGACGTCTTGAAGTCATTCTTCTTCGCTCAGTGTTTGTTCTTCTGAAACGAAGCGTTGAATGTTCACCATTGCCAAACTCGCAAGCAAGAAAAGTGGAATCATAAAGCCGACAAAGGCGCTTTCTTTCAGCCAAGGAGGTGATGGAATCTCAACATCCCTCCACCATCGAGTATCAGGGTTTTCTCCGCCGAGAACAAATGATTCTCCGATGTATGGGGTTGAAACTGTTTGATTCAAAAGTTCTCCAGCAGCTGTAACTCGCTCAAGAGGAGCATCCCATTTGTGAAGAGCAAGAACATACTTGGTATTGTGAATAGGAAGGATCGTTGATGCGTTAAGATCAATCGATGCTTGAACCGATTGTTCAGGGAACATGTGTATGGTTGACCACGCTTCGTTGTATTGTCCAGCCTCAATGATTGCAATATCAAATGGGCCGTACTTGTCTCCAATTTCTGCAAATTCGTTGGAATAGCCACCATCTCCACTGAAGAATATCTTGTGCCCATTGAAATCCAGAACCCAAGAGCCCCACAATGTATTATCACCGGAAACTCCACGACCACTGAAATGTTGAGATGGCGTTAGTGCTATGAAGAATTCAGATGAAATATTGTGTTCATCGTACCAATCGAATTCTAAGACATCGTCTGATGGAATATCCCATGTAGTCAAATGTGATTTGACACCGAGTGGGACGAAGAATTCTGCTCCTTCAAGAGATTGAATCGTCTTCATATCCAAGTGATCATAGTGATCATGAGAGATGAATACATAATCTACTGAAGGTAAATCCTCGAGGTCGTATGTGTGCTCATATGCAAAAGGAGACGGTCCGAAAATAAGTGGATCGAGGCCTTCATCACCAAGAACGGGATCCAAGAGAATCGTTGTGTTGTGCGACTGGATAAGAATGGTTGAATGTCCAAACCATGTCACACTCACATCGGATTCATTCAATGACATGTTCTGATATTCCTTTGTTGGTAAAACAACATCTGGGTCTCGGTCATCATCACCGACCATGTAGTCCAAAAGTGTACCAAAAAAGGAGCCGGTTGATACGCTTGTTTCGTTCAAATTATTGAATTTCCCATCGTAGTAGTGCGGTGAATCAAACGACCCTGGATCGCCTCCAACTTGGGGTGAGAGGTTGAGGAAAGCGGTTGCGGAAAGAAGAATGATGACAACAAAAAAGAGAACCATTGAAGAGAATATTTTCGCTTTTCGTTTGAAACTTGGAGCAGATATGTCTGTTTCTTTTTTGGTAAATACTGAAGTTCTGCACAACAAATTGATGCTTCCTCGAACGAGAAGAACCAGAACGATGAAGAAATTTAGAGATTGCAAATCGTTGCGGTAAAACCACAACATCATTGTAAGAAGTAAGAGAACCTTTCCTGAAGACTTAATTCTTGTATGATATTCATCAAGATTCATGTGTTCACCAAAGAATCGTTTAGATCGTCAAAGGTTGTTCAAACAATACGGTCGATGACACGTACGTGATCTCCACGCATGTTGAGCGTCATTGGAATCGGTTGTTCGTAGAGTTCCATGCTGACTTCTTCCTTGGTCTCTGAAACGCTTGTTACACGAGCCTTCTCGCCCTTGAATGCACCAGAAACAATTTCGACGATGCAACCAACTTCGATTCCAGCGGTTACAGCCTTTGGTTCCAAGTATGGCAATATATCCAACAACGGAGCTTCACCAGGAAGAACGGTCTTAGCATTCTTGAGAGGTGTTTGTGTGATTCCTCTTCGAGCACTTGGATCACGGCCACCAGAGCGGCCAATCAACTTCTCGACGTGGTGAAGTGCACTTGATTCAACAAAGAGGTATCCTCGCATGTTGTTCGGGTGAAGAACAGAGAAAATTTCTCCTTGGAGAGAAGTTAGAGAACCGCTTCCGTGCAGACGAGCATACATTTCGTCTGCAACACGTTGTTCTGAACCAATCGCTGTTTTGACGATGTAAAGGAAAGAACCAACAGATCCATACATTTCACGGAATAACTTGTGAGAGCCTTCCATTTCATCCATGTTTGAAAAGACACAGTTGTATTCAAGCAACTTACCAGGATCTATCCATTCATGAGAAACGTAACGTCCTGTTGGAGTTACTTGATCGGAACTTGTTGCGACAAGAATAGGCATGACGTCAACGAGTGAACGACCCATGTCGATACCACGTTCTGGACCTGTTCCAACATAATCAAGAGTTTCTAGAGGGAGACCTGTTGCTTCAGTAACACGTGCAAGGACTTCTTCTGGAGTAGCTCCAGCACCCCATACACCGTCCCAGAGACCTGGGAAATCATTGTCGTCTTTACTTCGGTTAAGAAGGAGCAACTTTTCTTCAAATCGTACAAAAACAATAAACGCTTCAGTCATCAATAATCACCATCCAATCCTCAGATTCCGAATACATCGTGAATTAACCAAGGGAGGAAATTGTCCATAAGAACGAGCAAAATAAATCCAATTGCTCCAAGAACGAACAGACCAATACCGCATATGATACTGGTTTGCTTGAATTCTTGTGGCGTCGGCTTGCGCGCCATTCGAATAATACGAGCCCATGACCCGCGAGAAATCTTTCGGAACTGGGCTTCTATCCAGTCTTGACGGTCCTGAACAGCATCTTCGAAAGTGCGTGAATCATCTTTTTTATCCGACATGGTACAACCTCGTGCTTTCCTACCGACCCAACCCCCTATTATAACCGCTTCCACGCGAATTGATTCCCAAAGCAAAGCGATATTCGGCAAGAGTTGATGAGGGGTGAACGGATGCCTAGCCATGTATGGCTTCGCCCGACCCTTATGCTACTCTAGGCGTTTCTCGGAATGCTTCAGATGCTGAGATTAAGCGAGCTTTTCGAAAACTTGCTCGTAAGCATCATCCTGATCGCAACCCAGATGATGCTGCTGCGGAATCCAAATTCAAGGAAGTTCAAGAAGCATACGAGATGATCGGTGACGCTTCTAAGCGTCAAGAATACGAACAGAAAAAACGTATGGAAAACATGTATGGCGGAGGCGGAAGGTCTCCTTTCGGCGGTGGTATGGGCGGAGGTTTCGAAGACATGATCGGTCAAATGTTTGGTGGACAGCAACAAAATCCATTCCAACAACGCCAGAGACGACCTCAATCAAGACCTAAGGGTGGCGATATTCATGTATCCGTAGATGTGGAAATGGATCAAGCAATCAAAGGTGGCGAAGTGACGTTTCAAGCACAACGCATCAAAGTTGGAAGCGGTAATGTTGCTTCCAAAACCACTCAAAATTTCAAAATTCGAGTTGAAGCCGGTGTGAAACATGGCTCATCCAAGCGGCTCAAAGGACAAGGAAACGAACACCCTCAAGGAACACCTGGCGATCTCCATGTTACCTTTCGAATCGATGCTGGGGAGGGGCGGCATTGGGAAAACGGGATTCTCATCCAACAGGTTTCTATCCCCTATTCGACAATGATGTTGGGCGGCAAGGTCAAGGTCAACCTACCTTCTGGAAAAAGTGGTTTTCTAAGCGTGGCTGGAAACAGTCAACCCGGTGATCGGAGACGAATGTCAAAAGCAGGTTACCTTCAAGGTGATTTAGACCTCGAATTTATTCTCGATGAACAGGAAGAGTTGACATCAGAACAAATCGAAGTCCTAGAGCGTCTTAGAGACGTGGGGTTGTAGTTTTATGTCAAAACACAACAAAAAAAACAGCTCTCGTGGTCCAGATGACGAACGATTCTGGAGACGATTTACGTCCCTTCTAAGAGATGAGGAACTGTGGACGAAGGATTGGACTCTTGATGAAATGGTGGATTTTATTCTCACCAATGAAAATCGCCCTCCTTCGCGAGAAGATGACAAATCTTACAGAAAGCGATTGATGGACGAGGTTGCCAAAATAGTCACTTCAAGCCGCAATAATTCAACACACTTTACCTGGCAAGGGAACAATTCGGTTCGTCCTCGCTCCCGTGAGGATATTATCGAAATCAATGATGCTGTTTCTCGATGGTCTTCTCAAATTGCTCGCCTGGAAAGAGATGAAGAAGAATGGAATGAAGAGGATAAACAGATCTTTTCTCTCCTTATTGAAACGTGGGAAGCCATGCTTACTGGCACATCGCTGCCAGAAGGATGTTCAATTCATGAGCATACAGGGATGAAATGGAAAACGTTCAACTTAGAACTCGAAATCAAACGACTTGCAGCCCGAAAATCGGGTTTGAGATTTCCAGAATTTGAACCTGCGATGACATGGATGTTGGTTCAACATAACCACTGGACTCTGCTCGAATTACTGCAACATCGACTCGCATGGCGAAGAAAAAACAACCTCAATCCCTTCCCATCCTCTTATGACTCTTCATTGCAATCATGGGCTAAGACATTACCAGATGTTGATGCTGAAGGTGAAATAGGTAAGGGGCGAACAGATTTACGACATCTTCAATTCGTAACCATTGACCCTCCTGATGCGAAGGATTTCGATGATGCGATTTGTTTCGAAAAGAACGGAAACAATTCGACACTCTGGGTCGCTATTGCCGATGTTGCTCATTACGTCACATCTAATTCTCGCCTCGATGCTACGGCACAAGCCAGAGCAACATCGGTGTATCTGCCACACGGAGTTCTGCCAATGCTTCCGTTCAGATTAGCAGATGATTTGTGTTCATTACGAGCAAATGTTCCGAGATTAGCAATGGTTATCGAGATGAAACTCGATGGTAATATGGCCGTTGTTGAATCGAAAGCGCATGAGGCTGTCATCGATGTCAAGGAGAATTTGGCATATGAGGACACACTTGATGACCCAAGATGGGATGAACTGTTCGCCCTTGCCGAGCATTGGCAAAAAGATGAACTTCGATTAAACGTCCAACAAGGAGAACAACGTCCGCGTATTCAAGAAGACGGTTCGGTGCGAATCGATGTAAAATGGCCAAACAAAGCGACGAAAATGATTGAAACGTTTATGGTGAAAACAAACAATATCGTTGGAGAAATGCTTGGTTCAAAAGGCGCACTACTCCCGTGGCGTTGCCATCCATCACCGGACTCCACTGATGTTCGGGATCTTAACGAGCAACTCAAAGCACTGGATATCGGCATCACATTGCCAGAACCTCGTGCAAAATCAAAAGGGCAAAATGATGTTGATGAGTTGGCGAGTCTCCTCGGTTCTTGGGCAGGCAACAGTATCGACCTAAGTGGTTTAGAGTCACAAAGCGATGATGATGCAGACGTGCCTGACTACCTCAAGGAAGTTTCAGATCAAGAAGCAAGAGACGAGATGCTCGATGGGTTACGTCAAGCCCAAGAGGAAGCTGTTTCGCTCAGTGCTTCTTTACGAAGAGTGGTCGATCAAGGGCTTTTCCAATTAATGAATCGTGCTCGCTATGATGTCGTCAACGTAGGTCACTTCGGCCTCAATCTGGATGCTTATGCTCATTTCACAAGTCCGATTCGACGGTATCCTGATTTGATCGTACATCGTCAACTCAAAGCCCATTTGCACAACAAAGAATGGGTCTATGATCAAGAAGAATTAGCTGCATTAAGCGAACACTGTTCAGCACAGGGAAGAATGGCCCAAGTGCTTGAATGGGAACTGGTTGCTGTTGCATTAAACTGGCATCTTCGAATTTCAGAAAGTCAACAATGGAATGCCCGAGTTGTTGGCTTGAGAACACCTTGGATCTTCCTTGACCTGAAGGACGATGGATCCATGCATGGGCGAATGCATCTCAAACAATTATCAAAAAAGAAGAATTTGTTCATTGATGATTATGGGCTACAGCTTCTGGAAGAAGGTCGGGATGAGCAAGGCGAACATGTATTGCTCGAACTTGGTCAAATCTTCCCTTGTCGAATCCGAGGACTCGATCTTTGGTCTGGGCGTCTCGACCTTTCTCCCGTCTAGCATCAATGCTAATTATGAGCAACGAGTGACCATTACAAAGAGGATTATCAATGGCTGAAACAACACTTCGAGTCAGGGGGATGACCTGTTCTTCCTGCGTTGCTTCGGTAGAGTCCGTCGTTTCTAACGTTCCTGGAGTCGAATCTGTTCGTGTTAATCTGGCCTTAGAGAAGGCGAGTATCACCTGGAATACAGATAAAATCGACCTCGATACAGTCATCGTTGCTGTTGAGAAAAAAGGGTTCCAAGCAGAAAAGATTTCAACGCCAGAAACCATTCGCTCACAGGCAGTGGAATCTACAAGAAAGCAAGGTCAACTTGCCGCCTTGGCCTTGCTCTTCTCAATTCCCACACTCATCATCAGCATGTTCGTTTCAAATTTAGGAGAAACTGGATCTCTTAATACTCGGTTTTTATTGGCGTTCTTACTCGCAATACCGGTTTACCTTTTCTTCGGAAAGCAGTTCCACAAAGGGGCTTGGAAAGCGATTTTATCTGGTAGGGCAAACATGGACGTCTTGGTTCACTTAGGAACAACAACCGCAATGGCATGGTCAATTTTGGTAACCTTTGAGCCATTTCTTACCTTCCTTCCAGACATTTTTGCAACAACAGAGCACGTCTATTTCGATGGAGCAGCATTGATTATCTCGTTCATTCTTGTCGGAAATTTCCTTGAGAGTAGAGCAAAATTACAAGCAACTGATTCTGTTTATTCGCTCATGAACCTTCAGCCAAAGACTGCTCTGGTCATCGATGAGGATGGAGAAACGAATCGCAAGCCAGTCGAAGAAATTCGTGCTGGATCACATGTCTTAGTCCGAGTTGGACAAACCATTCCGTTGGATGGTATCGTCATCGAAGGTTCTGCCTTGGTGGATACATCGATGATGACTGGAGAAACGTATCCGGTACGACGAAGAGAAGGTGATGAGATTATTGGAGGCACAATTGTACTCGACTCTCCGCTAACATTCCAAACCACTCAACCGTTCCATTCAACTCTCCTGTCAAGGGTCATCTCAATGGTCGATGAAGCCCAAATGGGCAAGGCTCCTGTTCAGAGATTGGTGGATAAAATCGCATCAGTGTTTGTGCCATTTGTTCTCGTTTGCGCCCTCATATCAACGGTATTTTGGATGCTGTCATCTGGACATGGTGATAGAAGCGGTGGAGAGGTTGCGATTCTCGCTCTTGTATCGACATTGGTCATCGCTTGTCCATGTGCCCTGGGACTAGCAACACCAACAGCACTCATGGTTGGAACTGGGATTGGAGCGCGATATGGATTGCTCATCAAAGGCATAGAAGCGCTTGAGCGGTCGCACGCAACAACAACTCTAGTTGTCGACAAGACTGGAACATTAACGACAGGAAAACCAAAGGTATCTCACATTGAATTGATTGACGGTGAAGTCCGTGAAATACTCGGTATAGCCGCTTCACTTGAGCACGCCTCAACCCATCCAATGGCTGAAGCAATTCTTGTCTCTTGGTCAAATGTGACCAAAGAGAAGCCTGAGGTAACCGATATCGAGAACATGGGTGGAATGGGACTTGTTGGACGGTTGGAGGATGAAGTGGTTGCTATCGGAAACGAACCCCTCATGGAGCATGTTGGCGTCGACCTTGATGCTCATCAAGAGGCAATTCACTCTGCTGCGAAGAAGGGTTCAACTTTGGCATTCGTATCCAAAGGAACACAATTACTGGGCTGGATTGAAACAACAGATCGACTCCGTGAATCCACCATTTCTGCAATTAAATTCGCTCAACAATCCAATCTCGAAGTGATTATGCTCACGGGCGACAGAGATGAAACCGCTCAACAAATCGCTAAAGAATGTGGAATTACAACTGTCGTTTCCAACGTACGCCCTGATGAGAAAGCCGAGTACATTTCAACTCTGCAACAAGCCGGTGCATGTGTTGCAATGGTTGGAGACGGAGTCAATGATGCAGCAGCTTTAGCCACTGCGGACGTTGGTATTGCGATGGGTGCTGGAAGTGACATTGCCCTTGACTCAGCAGACATTGTTTTGATTCGAAATGACCTGCTGGATGCTGTTTCAGCCCTTGAACTTGGACAGGTTACAATGCGAAAAATCCGTAGTAATTTGGGATGGGCCTTTGTCTATAATCTGATAGGAATTCCTCTGGCAATGGGCTTATTCTTACCATGGACTGGTTGGCTCTTACCACCTGCATTTGCTGCTGCTGCGATGTCTCTATCTTCTTTGAGTGTTGTAGCGAATTCACTTACTCTTCGATGGTGGAGACCTCGACTTACATCCAATTGAGGTTGAGAAAAATACACGTGGCGATTTAATCGGCGGTTTCAAATCCATGATTGACCGCCATCAGTTTGCGCGGGGGTCGCCCAGCTTGGTCAACGGCGGTGGGTTTAGGTCCCATTCCTTATTGGTTCGCAGGTTCGAATCCTGCCCCCCGCACCACGATTTACAAAAAACATCCACCTCATAGTATTGAAATATTCAGACACGGTGGATTCAATATGAACACTTGGTTCTACTTGGGCATTGCAATACTCTCCGAGGTTATGGCAACTGCATCACTCAAATCAACTGAGGGATTCACGAAGATTGGTCCCTCTTTGTTGGTTCTCATCGGTTATTCAGCAGCCTTCTATTTCCTTTCATTAACGCTTGAAGACATCCCTATTGGTGTCGCTTATGCAGTATGGTCTGGCGTTGGCGTTGCCACAATTACCATCGTTTCTGTGGTATTCATGGAACAGAAAATCGACCTTGCTGGCGTGCTTGGCATAGGTCTTATCGTCGTAGGTGTAATCGTTCTTCGATTGTTTAGTGGCAGTTCTGTAGAAGCCTAAATGTAGCATCTGGCACAATACTTCACCGTCAGTATTGAGAACTGAATCGCCCAGTCCACACCATGCCTTCGTCTCTTGCTGAGCATTGGAATCTCGAACCTAACCGTATTTTTTTGAATCATGGTTCGTTTGGAGCCTGTCCTGAATTTGTCATCAAAGAACAACGGAAGTGGCAGGAACAAATGGAATCAGAACCTGTTCGTTTTTTTGAAGATGAAATGCCATCGCTACTGAAGAAGGCTCGAGAAGTTCTTGCTGATTTCCTTTCATGTTCTTCTGAAGATTTGGCTCTTGTTCCAAACGCAACGACAGGTGTAAACACCGTTCTTCGATCGCTCGTGTTCAATGAAGACGATGAAATTCTCGTTCCCGACCATGCGTATCAGGCATGCAGAAATGCCATTGACTTCGTTGCAAAACGTTGGGGCGCTACTGTCGTAACTGTCCCTATTCCGTTTCCGATTGATGGGCCTCAAACTGTTCTTGATTTGATGTTAAATGCGGCTACAGAGAAGACGGCACTCGTGATGATTGATACCGTGACCAGTCCTACTGGTTTACGTATGCCGTTTGAAGAATTAACACAACTCTTCGAGACAAGAGGAATTGAAGTACTTCTCGATGCTGCTCACGGGATTGGAATGATTCCCCTCGACCTAGATGAACTTGGAGCATCGTATGTTACGAGTAATTGTCACAAATGGTTGTGTGCGCCAAAAGGAACTGCTTTTCTTCATGTTCGCGAAGATAAGCAGCATAAGATTCAGCCTCTAACAATTAGTCACGGGCACACATTCCCTCTCGGTACCACGACTCGATTCCGTCATGAATTCGATTGGACTGGGACTCAGGATGTCTCTGGATGGTGTGCTCTTCCAAAGGTCATTCGCGGAATGGCGGAAATGATTGAGGGTGGCTGGGACACCATAATGCTGCATAACCATAACCTTGCAATCGAAGGCCGTAATCTCATCTGCAAGACCCTAGGAATTGAAGCACCATGTCCTGATTCGATGATTGCATGTATCTCAACACTCCAGTTACCTGGAGAGCAACTTCCTCTCGAAATTATGCATGAGCCTGACCCGTTGCATGAGATCCTCTCGAGCAAATATAACATCCAGGTTCCTGTTTGGTCATGGCCTTCTCCAGCAGGAAGGTATCTACGAATTTCTGCACAATTGTACAATACTATCGAGCAGTATCAGGTCTTAGCAGACGCCCTGAAACATGAATTGAATCATGAATAGAAGAGATTTTTTTTGTTTAGGCCAATGTATGAACAGATTGAATAAAGACGAATGTGAGGGTTAACTATGGCCAAAGGCATTCGGAAAATACAAACTTCTTTTGTGCTTTGTTTGCTATTATGCACTGCTTTTTCAGGTTGTTTTGGAGAAGAAAGTGAAGAAGTCCCAGAGCCAGAACTCTCTGTTTTTGAAGACTCAGATGTTACTTCTCTTCCACGTGGCCAACCCTTCTCTCTTGAAGTGAAATCCAACGTTGAATTTACCATTCAACGTCCAGCAGGCACCTTCTTTATCGATGAATTTGGTGTCTTTAGAGATGCCATGAACATGACGTTTGAACCATCTGTAGAAAGTGTTGAATTTATGGTTCTCGATACCGAACAAACATCTCTTGAATTCATCATCATGGCAGGCGATATTATCGAAAACAAAACCTTTGATTTGGTTGAAAGTGATGAATTAATGCTCGTTGATGGACGAAGAGCGTACGAGACAATCGATATGCTCACCTCACAACACAACAACAGATGGTGTGCAAGCGCATCTGTCCATGAAGGCGGTTCTGCTTACGAAGCTGCAGCTGAAGCAATGGCTGCTGAAATGTGGGGAATGGGCTTTGACCATGTCGAAGTAACTCGTTATGATGATGATCCAGACCAACTCAATGTTGTTGGATACAACTGGGGACGTGTGAATCCTGACGAATACATCGTCATTGGAGGCCACTTCGACATCGCCTACATGTTTACACCTCCTGGAGGGGGCACGAACGAGGGAGCAAATGATGACACTTCAGGCTCAACGGTTTCTCTCGAGATGGCTCAGGCACTCGCTCAGATGGAATTCGACCATACCGTTGTTGCTGGCCTTTGGGCTTGTGAAGAAGAAGGGTTGTTGGGTTCTGCGGCTTACGTTAACCATCTGCCAGAAAATGTTTCAGTGCGCGCATACATGAATTTCGATATGGTCTCATTGAACTATCCGATTGTTCCGCTGAGTGAGCCTTTGGTCGGCCCAGGTGGAGAAATCTTTTCGGCGACCAAATATGATTGGACAATCAGTATTGCAGGTGCAAATGAAGAGAATATGAATCGAATGTACGATTGGGTTGGAACAACAATTGACGAGGATTTAGCTTACGAACCAACTGAGGCAAATCCAATCACATGGCAAATATCTGAATCTTGTGCATCTGATCATTGCTCCTTCTTTTCTGCAGGCTATCCAACATTCAATTTCTTCAGCCCAGGCGGCGACATTTCCTTCTGGCAAGAATGGCATTCTCCTTCGGATACATTGGAGTTCATGACGGCTAAAGCAGGAGGACAGGAAGGTATGGAAAGTGGATTCAACAGTCTTGTTTGGTCATCACTTGACCTCTTTGTTCGTGTTGATAATGCTGAGAATTTCCACGGCACTTGGAAAGAATAAT
>Ga0206677_10001169_pt1 | contig 24509 bp, 25 predicted proteins | sample M130m12015metaG_FD_155475 | JGI IMG/M metagenome (GOLD analysis project Ga0206677, IMG submission 155475) | Ammonia-oxidizing marine archaeal communities from Monterey Bay, California, United States - M1 30m 12015 | ecosystem: Environmental > Aquatic > Marine > Intertidal zone | place: USA...
ATCACTTTAGAAGAAAGCTAAATTTTCGAGGTAATCTTGCATTTGCTCAAATAGGTGCAGACGATGCGTTATCTAAAGATCTCAACAGAAGAAATAGAAATTTAAATTTTAAAAGTAATATTCTCGAATTATCAGCAATAGTAGAATATTACTTTGCAAAACCCATTACTGGTAACAAATTTAATTTAAAAGATGTTCAAGGTCATAAATTAGCACCTCACATTTTAGCACATTGGGGTGTATATGTCATGAGCGGAGTTGGTGGGTTTTATTTTAACCCTAAAGGAAAAAATAATAAAGAATACAACCCAGAACCTCATCAAAACAACAGTTTCGCTTCAACTCCTAACGATGAATGGCATAAACTGAGGAAATTAAGAACAGAAGGACAAGGGTTAGATGAAAATCCAACTAAGTGGAAAAACGGAAAAACTTACTCTCCAGTACAATTATGTATTCCTGTTGGTTTTGGCTTAGAAAAAGCTTTTAACGGAGACATGGGGCTTAAAATTGAAGCTGGTTTTAGATACACTACTACTGATTATTTAGATGATGTAAGTGGAGTCTTTTTTAACAGAGAAACCATTATAGCAAATGGAGGTGAAATTGCGGGTATAATGTCAGGAACTAGTTCTGGTAATCCTAGACCTTACATGGCATTTGCAGATCCAGGAGATCCAGTATTGGTCAACGCTGTCGGAGGAGATTTAATAGTAAATACAAATCCTTCAGATCCACGTTTAGACACCTATGGAACTCGTATTTATGATATCATTGAAACTAGTTCTGATGAAGGTTTTCAAAGAGGAAATCCTGACAACAACGATAGTTATATGTTTTTTAATATTAGTTTTTACAAGAAATTCTCCAGTCACACCAAATGGTACAAAAATGTTCATCATGGAAAGAATGTTAGAATAAAGGCTTCATTCTAAAGATATTTTTAATGAGATCAGTTTTTGTAATTTTAATTACATTTTTTTTCACATCCCCTTCTATATACTCACAAGAACTTTACATTAAAGATGTTACTAATATAAATTTAGATACTGTTTACTCAACAGTAGATTTAAGCCTATCTACTGGGACTATTTACGACCACTACGAAAATGGTATGATAAAACTATTAGCAGTTTATTCGAAAGGACTCAAAAATGGAGAAATAAAAAAATGGCACAGTAATGGTCAGTTGATATATAAAGGATACTTCATTAACGGAACTAAAAATGGAGTTTTTGAAGAATTTGATATTTATGGAAAAAAGCTTTCGAAAGTAAAATACAAGAATGGAGTAATTCTTTGGGAAAAGGACTTTACTGAAAAATATCGTTAAAAGTATTTGACAAATTCTCCCTAATTCAAAAAAACAAATTTTTTGGCAAACAGTAGATTTTATTAAACACAAATCATTATTTGATATGTTAAATTTCTCCCAAAAAATTAACTTAATAAGAAAAAAAATACAGAAATTATAACTTGCAAACAAAAAAATTAATAAATGAAAAAATTCATTTTTATATTTTCCTCTATCATTTTACCCTTTTTTATTTACTCTCAGAACAATATTACCATAAGCGGCTATGTAGACGAATCTGAAAGTGGTGAGAAATTAATTGGCGCAACTATTTATGATTTAAAGTCTGGTAAAGGAACTATTTCTAATGATTATGGATTTTTTAGCCTAACACTACCTAAGGATTCTGTGAAAATTAGAGTTAGTTATATTGGATACGTCACACAAATTTTTGAAGACTATCCCATTTCAGACGTTAATCAAAACTTTTCTTTAAATGATCAAATGCTAGAAGAAGTTGAAATTCTATCTTCAAAAGAAGAACTGGTTCACCAAAAGTCAGAGATGAGTACTGTCGATTTATCTATGGATAAAGTAAGGGCTCTCCCAGCCCTTTTAGGTGAAAATGACATTATGAAAACCATTCAACTTCTTCCAGGAGTTCAAACTGGAAGCGAGGGCACTTCTGGTCTTTATGTTAGAGGTGGAGGGCCCGATCAGAACTTAATTTTACTAGACGGAGTTCCAGTCTATAATGCCTCTCACCTATTTGGCTTTTTTTCTGTATTTAATTCAGATGCTATTAACTCCACTAAATTGGTGAAAGGTGGTTTTCCAGCAAGATATGGGGGAAGATTGTCTTCTGTTATAGATATTAAAATGAAAGAAGGAAATTTGAAGAAATTTCATGGACAAGGTTCCATTGGGCTAATTGCTTCTAAAATATCCTTGGAAGGCCCCATAATAAAGGACAAAACTTCTTTTATTCTTTCTGCAAGAAGAACATATTTAGATATATTGGCAAAACCATTTATAGCAGCCAATCAAAGAAGGCAAGCTAGTAAAGGATCTGGAGATGGAAATAGTTCCAATACAGGTGGATATTATTTTTATGATTTTAATGGGAAAGTTAATCATAAGATAAATAATAAGCACAGATTATATCTTAGTAATTACATGGGTAGAGATAGAGCTTTTTTAGATGCTATTGATAGTTATAATCAAGATTCAAGTTTTGGAGTTGATACTACAAAATCTCAGCTAAGGTGGGGTAATATAATAAGTGCTTTAAGATGGAACTATATGCCTTCAAATAAAGTTTTTATAAATACAACACTTAGATACAGTAAATATGATTTTTTAATTGCTTTTGGAAACAGTAGTACTCAAACAACCATTAACCAAAATAATACATCATCTACTGTAAATCAAAATTTTAACTACGCTTACATAAGTAATATTGAAGATTGGTCTGGAAAAATAGATGTTGATTGGATGCCTAATCCAGATCACTTAGTGAAATTTGGTATTGGCGACATATACCACACATTTACACCTGGGGTTAACCAGTTTCAACTTACGGATAGCACTACTTCTCTCGACACATCATTTGGAGCTGTTATACATTACGCACATGAAGCCTCAGCTTACATAGAAGACGATTGGACAGTTAATAATTCATTAAAAGGAAATGCTGGCTTACATTACAGTACTTTTTTCACAGGAAATAAACAATACTCTTCTTTGCAACCAAGAATTAGTCTAAGGTATTTAATTGATTCAAAATCTTCATTCAAAATGGGATATGCTAAAATGGGACAATTTTTGCATTTATTAACCAATTCTGGAATAGGATTACCAACTGATTTATGGGTGCCAGCAACTGAAAAAATTAAACCACAGTTTTCAGATCAAATAGCTGCTGGATATGCTAGAACTTTTAACGATAAAATTGAAGTTTCGTTGGAGGGATATTATAAAACTATGGATAATTTAATTGAGTATAAGGATGGGGCTTCTTTTTTTGATTCTCAGACCGATTGGCAAGATAAGGTTCATGTAGGAAGAGGATGGTCATATGGAGGAGAGTTATTAATAGAAAAGAAAATGGGAAAAACAACTGGTTGGATTGGGTACACATTATCTTGGACCAATAGACAATTTGATTCTATTAATTTTGGACAGTCTTACCCATATAGATATGATAGAAGACACGATATAGGAATAGCAATTACTCATGAGATTAACGACCGAATTAATTTTGGTGTAGTATGGGTTTATGGTACAGGAAACGCAGTTACCCTTGGACTAGAATCTTATTCCTCGTTTAATAGTTCTCTTGTTAACGATATTTCTAATTTCAATTTGAATCCTTCTCCCTTTGGTTTTGATCAAGACAATGCAAATGTTTCTACAGTAAATCACATAGATAGTAGAAATAACTATAGGATGCCAGCATACCACAGAATGGATGTTTCTATAAACATAAAAAAAGAAAAAAAATGGGGAGAAAGGACATGGAGCTTTGGTCTATACAATGCCTACAGTAGACAAAACCCATTTTATTTGCAATTTACTAGGAATGAAAATGGAAATCCACAATTATCACAATTCAGTCTTTTTCCGCTTATACCATCCTTTACTTATTCTTTCAAATTTTAAATTATGAAAAAATTATTTTTTTTATTGAGTGTTTCCTTAATTTATATCTCTTGCGAGAAGGTAATCCCATTCGAAGGTGATTTAAATACACCGAAATTAGTTGTCAACTCTATTTTTGAAAGTGATTCTACATTTAAAGTTCACATTAGCAGTAGTAGAAGTGTTATAGATGTTTCTCCTTTTCAAAATATTGAAGACGCGGTAGTTAAAATTAAAGATGATAATGGAGCTATTATTGAAACCTTAAATCATTTAGATAATGGTTTTTATGCAGGACAAGTTTTTCCAGAACAAAACAAAACCTATCAACTTGAAGTAATCCATCCTAATTATAACAATATCACTTCTACAGACTCTCTTCCCATTCCTATTACTATTAATAGTGTAGATACATCTACTATAGTTGATCCAATCAATGATAATAGATTACAAATAATATTGAATTTTGATGATCCAGAAAGCTCACAAAACTATTATCTAATAGAAACTTCATCAGTAAATGAAAAGCTAGTAATAGAAAATTCAGACACCTTGGAATACGAACTTGACACAATTTTAAACCAAACAATGATACTTACTGATGAGGTTTTCCAAGACGGGGGTTCTCCATTTAGAGAACAAGGTTTGTTTAACGATCTTCTTTTTAATGGTCAAAATAAAAATTTAGAATTAGAAATACCAAATGAAGAATATTGGAATTTTAGTGATGGTAGTACTGAATGGAGTTATAAAAGGTTGTCTTTAACTTTATATTTACATAATATTTCCAAATCTTACTATTATTACAGGACCAGTTTAGAATTGTATCAAAATGCTTCCGGAAACCCCTTTGCACAACCTGTACAAGTATACAGTAATATTGATAATGGCTTTGGTATTTTTGCAGGTTCTCAAGTTTCTTATTTCAATCTCTAAAAAAGTTCTTAACATCGAGATTTTCTCTGTTGATAATTAATTTTCAACATCTTGAAAGTTAAAGGTCTTTAAACTTGACTTAAGCATATACATGAATTACATTTGAAACTTTGTAAAATCATCCTATGAGACAACTTAAAATTACCAAATCAATTACCAACAGAGAAAGTCAATCACTAGATAAGTATTTACAAGAAATTGGAAGAGAAGAGCTGATAACTGCTGAAATGGAGGTTGAATTAGCTCAGAAAATAAAACAAGGTGACCAAGTAGCATTAGAAAAATTGACTAAAGCAAATCTTAGATTTGTTGTTTCGGTTGCTAAGCAATACCAAAATCAAGGTCTTACACTTCCTGATTTAATAAATGAAGGAAACTTAGGTTTGATAAAAGCTGCTCAACGTTTTGATGAAACTAGAGGATTTAAGTTTATTTCTTATGCAGTTTGGTGGATTCGACAATCCATTTTACAAGCACTTGCTGAGCAGTCTAGAATCGTTAGATTGCCCTTGAATCAGGTGGGTTCATTAAATAAAATTAACAAAGCTTTTTCAAAGCTAGAACAAGAATTTGAAAGACCGCCAAGTAGTGACGAGTTAGCTACCCATTTAGATCTTACAGAAGATAAAGTTAAAGACACTATGAAAATTAGTGGCAGGCATGTTTCAGTTGATGCACCTTTTGTCGATGGAGAAGATAATTCTTTACTTGACGTAATGGTTAACAATGACAGTCCCAAAGCGGATTTAGAACTCATGAAAGAATCTCTTCAAAGAGAAATAGAACGATCCTTGGCAACTTTGAGTGACAGAGAAAAAGATGTTGTAATGCTTTTCTTTGGAATTGGTAAAAAACACGGATTAACTCTAGAAGAAATTGGGACTAAGTTTGATCTAACAAGAGAAAGAGTGAGGCAAATTAAAGAAAAAGCTATAAGAAGGCTAAGACATAATTCCAGAAGCAAATTACTGAAAACTTATCTAGGTTAATTTTTATAATGGACGAACAAAAGAAATTAAAAGTACTTATTGGAGAGGACGGTCTTACCCTTAGTCCTACATTACCTGACGAAATCAAAAATTACCTTATTGATATAGATGGAACTGTTACAGAAGATGTTCCCAATGAAGAACCAGAGAGAATGCTCACCTGTGAACCGTTTCCAGACGCATTAGAAGTGCTTAACGATTGGTATGATGAAGGTCATATCATTACTTTTTTTACTTCGAGGACTGAAGAACATCGAGAAAATACCGAGAGATGGCTTTCAAAACACAATTTCAAATACCACCATCTTTTAATGAATAAACCTAGAGGAGGGAATTACCATTGGATTGACAATCACATGGTTAAAGCTACAAGGTTTAGAGGAAAATTCACGCCACTAATACGAACAGCAAAAAAAATAGAAGTATTCAATGATGATTATATTGCTGAATAATTGCATTAATTTTTTAAATTTACATCTATCAAACTATTACAATGAAAAAAATAAGTCTTCATTTTATATTTACCATTTTAATTTCATCGACTTTAATTACAAGTTGTAATTCTGAAAACTCTGTTAAAACAACCGATAAGGAAGTTGCCAACGATGATGAAGTTACTCATTCTATTGAAATAGATATTGTAGATCATGATTTTGAATTCATGCCACCCTCTCCTATTCAAATTGCGTCCATACTTAAAAAAGCTAATATGAGCTATGAAGATGGACTTACTAACAAAATTTCTAATGCGGATAGTTATTCAACAAAATTCAAACAAACTATAAATTTTGGAGTTTATGCTTGTGATTTAGCTTATTGCGTCACCAATGATAAATATGAAGAAGCAGGAAAGTATTTAAAAGTAGCCAAGAAAATGTCTGCCAAAATTGGATTAGAATCAATTTTTCAATCCGATCATTTGGTAGAACGTTTTGAGAAAAACATCGGTAACCAAGATAGTATCATGGATATTCTGTTTCATGTTCAAATGATGACTGACGACTATATTCATGATAATGACTTAAGAGATTTAAGCGTCATTTATTTCACTGGCGCTTGGGTAGAAGGTATGAATATTGGAACGCATACTATTCTGGGAAATGACGACCACAAAATTAGCGTTTTACTTTCAGAACAAATGACCATAGCAAAATCCATAATTAAAGGGCTCAGAGCAGTTCAAAACCAAACTGATGACTTAGTTGATTTAACAGACCATATTGATGAAGTAGTTGAAGCTTACAACAACTTGTGGTCTGTAAAACAAGAAGGAGAAAACATTGAATACCTAGACGTTGAATTAAAACATGAAGAAGTTGTTTCTATTTCTGAGATGATTCTAGAACTAAGAGAAGAAATTACATTGTAATATATATTTTATGAGTTACAAAAACATTTTATTATTTTTTATATTTTTTACAATCTCAAGCTCTTACGAAGCTCAAAAAGGAGATGAGATATCGCCCTACCAAGAATATCTTTTACAATTAAAAGAATATAGAAAAAATTGCAGAAATGCCTTAAAACCTTTTAGATATGATGGTTCTTTGACAACTCACTTTTCCTACAAAGAATTCACTTATTCTAAAGAGATAGAAATTGCTACCATTCAGAATGAAATCTACAGATTATCCTTCAATGCTATGGGTATTATGGAAGACGGTATATCAATTAAAATATACGACAAACCGAAAAAATTCAATAAAAGGACTTTACTCTATGAAAAAGAAAATGTAACTGGGACTGAATTTACAGTTGAAACTAATGAAATGATTGAAAAGTTTAAGCAAGCTAAAAGAGATGAGGGCTATGAAGAAAAAGTAGTAACACACTTAAGACTAAAAAAATTATTCATTGACTACATCATCCCTGCAAAAGATAGAGTTTTCGAAACTAATGAAGAGGACGGTTCTGAAATTAAAGTTATTACAAAAGGTGCAGTAATACTTGCTGTTGGTTATAACAACTTATAAGATTTATTCATCGAATTTTTCTAGCAGTAATTTTTTAAACTTAAACAATTCATCCCTCATAACAGCAGCTTGCATAAAATTTTCTTTTTTCGCTTCTTTTTCCATCATCTTCTTAATATTCTCAATACTTTTCTCGATTTCTGATCTCCCCATGTTTTGAACAACTGGATCTATCACTGAAATATCTTTAGAAAACACTAAATCATCTATATCTTCTTTCTCTTTTTTTCTTCCAATTAATAGGTCATTTTCATTGGATTTCATAATCTGAGTTGGTGTAATTCCATTCAAAGTATTGTACTCTTGCTGCTTTGTTCTTCTTCGATTAGTTTCGTCAATTGTCAGTTGCATGGCTTTGGTAATTTTATCGGCATACATGATAACTCTTCCATTAATGTTTCTTGCTGCTCTTCCTACTGTTTGAACTAAAGACCTTTCGGACCTTAAAAACCCCTCGTTATCTGCATCCAAAATCGCAACCAATGAAACTTCTGGCAAATCCAAACCTTCTCTTAGTAAATTAACTCCAATTAAAACATCAAAAATTCCTTTTCTTAAATCCTGTAAAATTTCAACCCTCTCCAAAGTATCTACGTCTGAATGAATATATCTCGATCTTACTCCAATTTTAGCAAAATATTTATCTAACTCTTCCGCCATTCTTTTGGTCAAAGTTGTAACTAAGGTTCTTTCATTTTCTTCGGTTACTCTACGGATTTCTTCAAGTAAGTCGTCTACCTGGTTTAGTTTAGGTTTAATGGTTATTTCAGGGTCCAATAGTCCTGTTGGTCTTATGAGTTGCTCAGTAACTACTCCACCACATTTTTGTAATTCATAATCTGCTGGTGTTGCACTCACGTAAATAATTTGATTGTGGACTTGCTCAAATTCTTCAAACTTTAACGGTCTATTGTCTAAAGCTGCAGGTAATCTAAAGCCATAATCTACAAGATTTACCTTTCTCGAACGGTCACCTCCGTACATAGCTCTAATTTGAGATACCGTAACATGGGATTCGTCTATGACCATTAAAAAATCATCTGGAAAATAGTCCAATAAACAAAATGGTCTGTCTCCAGGTTTTCGATTATCAAAATATCTGGAGTAATTTTCAATACCTGAGCAATAACCCAATTCTCTAATCATTTCCAAATCCAATTCTACCCTATTTTGGATTCTTTTAGATTCTAAATTTTTACCAATTTCATTGAAGAAATTAATTTGTTTTACTAAATCGTCTTGAATTTGAAAAATAGATCTTTTTACATCTTCCTTATCCGTTACAAAAATATTAGCAGGATAGATAATATATTGGTCGTGATTTTCTAAGATTTTATTTTCTACAAGATCTAAAATGCCAATTGAATCTATTTCGTCTCCCCAGAAAGAAATTCTTATACCAAAATCAGCGTAAGCTAAATGAATATCAACAGTGTCTCCAACTACTCTGAAATTTCCACGTTTTAGGTCTGTTGTAGTTCTAGAATACAGATTATCAACTAATTCTCTCAGAAAAGCGTTTCTTGCTATTTTTTGTCCCACTTCAATAGTAACAATACTGTTACTGAAATTAACAGGATTTCCAATTCCATAAATACACGAAACTGATGAAACAACAATAACATCTCTCCTTCCAGAAAGTAAAGAAGTAGTTGTACTCAATCTTAATTTCTCAATATCATCATTTATTGAAAGATCTTTTTCAATGTAGGTGTCAGAGACTGGCAAGTATGCTTCAGGTTGATAATAATCGTAATAAGAAACAAAATATTCTACTGCATTATTAGGAAAAAAAGACTTAAACTCTTGGTACAACTGAGCTGCTAATGTTTTGTTGTGACATAGAATTAGTGTAGGTCTCTCGATTTCTTTAATCACATTAGCTACAGTAAAAGTTTTACCTGAACCTGTTACACCCAATAAAGTTTGTGAAGCAACACCATCATTTATACCCTGAACTAAATCGGTAATTGCCTCAGGCTGATCTCCTGTAGGAGAAAAAGAAGATTTCAGATCAAATTTCACATTTCAAAACTACTTAATAATTGTAGATGAATTCCAAATGTTCCAAGCTTTAATAGCCTGATGTATTAACATTTGGTGGCCGTTGAGTATTTGAGCATTATTTTTTTGTGCATTTTTTAGAAAAATGGTTTTAATCGGATTATAAATTAAATCAATAACTAAATGATTTTTATTAATAGCTTGATAAGGAATATTAATTAATTGATCGTTGTTGGGAAACATTCCAAGTGGTGTGGTATTTATGATTAATAAATGATTTGAGATCATATAATCATTAATAGTATCCCAACTAAAAACATTGCCTTGATCTAATTTGGGTGATCTAGAAATGAAATTAACATCGATATTGTATTCCCTTAAAACATAAGCAACAGCAGCTGACGCTCCACCAGTTCCAAGTACTAAAGCTCTTTCGTGATGAGATTTTAGATAGGGTTTCACCAACTGTTTAAACCCATATAAATCTGTGTTAAAACCTTTAAGATGAGTTAGTTTACCATTTTCATAAGTTGGATATATAGTGTTGACAGCACTGATTTTTTTTGAAAGTGGATCCAAAGAATCCAAATATTTAATTACAGTTTTTTTATAGGGAACCGTTACATTTAGTCCTGAGATAATTTTGGATTCAAAAAGATTTCTAATTTGATTTATATCACTTAATTCAAAATTATTGTATTGAGCTGAGATATTTTCAGTCATAAATTTATTAGTAAAAAAATTCTTTGAAAAAGAGTGAGATAATTTATTTCCTACAAGTCCAAAATTTCTCAATCTGATCTAGGATTTTGTTTTCAAATAATGTCCTAATTTTTCAAATCCAAAGACCGTGAAAAATCCAATTGCAATAAATAAAATTAATAAAATATCAAAACTATTATTGGAAGGCAGAACCCAGTTTTCATAACCTATAATTACTTCTTTAACTTCATCCCCTTTCAATATTTTTGCTCTTAAAATTGTTTTCCAAGGCCAAATCATTGCTAGAGAACCAAAAATAAACCCAGTTAGAGAACTTAAAGTAACGTCTTTATGTTTATCTAATAAATAAGAAATTAAACGAGACAATATAACAAATCCTAACACTGCTCCAAGAATGACAATTGCCAGTACTCTGACTTCAAAATTCTGTACTGAATCTATCATAATAAGATAATAATTTCCCATTAATATCAGAACAAATGATCCCGATAAACCCGGTAATAACATGGAACTCATTGCAATTACCCCACATAAAAAAAGATATAAAACATCGTCACTTTCTGAATTTGGCTTCACTAAGACTAATAAAGCAGCAACAGCACATCCTGTAAGAGCTGAAACAAGAGTACTAAAAGTCCATTTTTGTATTGTTATACCAACAAAATATACAGAAGCTAAAATCAAACCAAAAAATAAAGCAAAAAGAACTGGTTCGTATCCATGTAATATAGACTGACCTTGATCCACTCTTTCTAAATTGATAACCCATTTAAAAAATTTCCCTAACGAAATAATTCCAACAATTGCACCACTAAATAAAATAATAAGGAAACTTAAATTTATGTGAGAAAAAAACTCTTTAAACTTGAAGGCAAATAATAATTTTAAAGACTTGATATTAAATGATTTTAAAGTCGAAATTAATTCCTGATATATACCTGTAATAAGAGCAATTGTACCACCAGAAACTCCAGGAATGACATTTGCAGCTCCCATTCCAAAACCCTTTAAAAATAAAAATAAAAATTTTCTCATAAATCTACTATGGCCATATAACCACCTTGAAGATTGTAATAGTTGTTCTTGTAAAGATTATTCATGAGCATAAAATTTAAAATATTTTCAGATCTACTTCCCGAATTACAATGAAAAATAACCTTTTCAGCATTTTTAAGTGTAACTAACTTAGTTACTAAATCTCCCATCGGAATATGAATTGAAGTTTCTAATTTACCGTTATTTTCAATCTCGTAATTTTCTCTAATATCCACAATAACTAAATCCTTTTTTTCAGCAATATCTTTTAAAAGCTCTGATGGAGTAATTACATTTATGTTCATTTATATAAGTTTTCTTGAATTAGCTATATTTTGAGGTAAAAAATTAAAGAAAGTATCGCCTCTTAGTCCTAATCTTAGTGTTTCTAAAGGTAAAACATCATTTGGTGCAATATTACCTAAGTTTACATTCTGTTTGAATAAATTCACAAACCATGTTTGTTGTTTTTTTGTTGGGGATTCCCAAAGTATATTAATAGGGTCAATTTTAGAAATAATCTTATTGATAAGCATCGTATGTGGTTTACCATTGGGTCTAAATATTCCCACAGAACCACTTTCTCTTCCCTCAGCGATTACTTTCCAAGAACCCGCTTGAAGTTCATTGGACATCATCTTTATCCATTTTGCAGGACTGATTAAAATGCCTTCTTCCTTAGAACCAACTTCACTTAAAACTTGAAAATCTTTAGCATATTTACAAATTAAACTACATTTTTCATCATGTTCTATAAAAATTGAACCGTCTGAAATTTCAATAGTGGTGATCCCTAAACGGTCTACCATTCTAAAGTAATCTTCGATTTGATCTCTTGCATAAAAAAGTTCGAACATAGTTCCACCGAGATAAGGTGTTATCCCCGCTTGTTTTATCAGGGTAACCTTTTCTTGAATATTGGTAGAAACTAAAGAGGTGCCAAATCCAAATTTTATAAGATCTGTGAAGTTAGAGGACGTGGATAAAAAATCTTCAATTTGTCTGGTGCTCATTCCCTTATCCATCATCATGGTAAGTCCTGATTCTCTAGGAACAGCAGTTCTTTCTGGTGTAAATAGCAAACTCATTTTTGTGAACTGTCGTTGTATAACGCAAAAAACTCATTAATAGATTTATTTTCTAATAATTCAGGATAAATATCCAATAGCTTATTGAAGGTTTTAGGATTATTACCCTGCATTTCAATTAAATTCAATTTGGCTTCTGAAATTAATCCAATAGAAATTTGCATTGCAACAAGTCTTAGTTTTAGATCAAAATTATTTTTGTTGATTTCAATGCTCTTTTCAACTAAGTTCAAAGCTTTTAATTTACTAGTGTTGTCAAATAAAAAATTTGAATAATCAATCCAGGCGTCAATATTAACTGGATCTAATTCGATAACTTTTTTAAAAGCTGAATCTGCCTCTTCTTTTCGATTTAATTTTGTTAAAAGTTCCGCATAAATATACCAGGACTCTGAGTTTTCATGATCTAACTCAAGAGCTTTTTTCATGAATTTAATTGCTTGTTCTGGTTGGTTATTTAAATCTCTGACCACTCCGATCCCCAACCAGGACTCCGGTAAAGAATCGTCTATTTCTAAACTCTTTTCATAGAACATCAACGACTTTGAATAATCACCGATCTTTTCATAACACTCTCCAATACTGCAATAAGCGTAGGCATGAGGCTGATCGTAAATAAATGATTCATTAAATGATTCTATTGCCTTTTGATATTCTTTAGTTTGAATATAGCTATTAGCCTTTCCGTAATGAGCTGCAGTAAATTTTTCATTTATAACCAAGCACATTTCGTAACCAAATATAGCTTCTTTCCAGTCTTCTTCGATATTGTAAATGGTAGCTAAGTTAAACCAAGCAAGATGATTGTAAGGGGTATTGTCAATGATTGATTCAAAATAAGCGACTGCTTCTTTAAATTTTCCAGCTTCGTGAAATGCTACTCCTAACTCCATCATTGAAGTTTCATCATTTGGATGCAATCTTAATAAGTGTTTAAGTACTGTAATAGCAGTGTTGTTTTCGCCAATTTGCATTAGCTCGTAAGCAAGATCTTGTAGTAAATCTTCTTGTGAAGAATCTAGGCAAATTAACTCGTAAACTTTGTTGAATTTCAATACAGCTTCTTTAAAAGATTCAGTTATTGAATATAGTTTACCTAAAGAAAAAAGCACATCAATATTACCAGGATAAAACTTGTTAAGTTTTGATAAAATTTCCAGTGATTTATTAAATTTCTGGTGACCATTTAGCAAGTCTACTTTTATTAGTAAAAGTGACAAATCGTTAGGATATTGTTCTAGACCAAGTTCTAAAGCCTTAACGGCTTTTGCTTTAAAATTCACATTGAAGTAATATTCAATAATTAATTCAAAATCGTCTGCGTCAAAAAAAGTGAATGTTTTCCCCTTTAGCATAGCTTCAAAGAGTGCAACTTTTTCTACAGGATTATTTTCAGAATTTGAATCTAAATACATAGTTAGTCTATGGATACAAAGTTACTCATATATAGATATTTTTTAAATTTTTTAGAAAAAGATTTTTCACATAAAATCAACAAAAATAATTTAGTGAACTCTAATGTGTAAAAAAAATAAAATAGTTGATTATTTATGGAATTCAATACTATATCTTCGAGCTAAATTATTTAATCAATGACTTTAATTAAATCTATTTCTGGAATAAGAGGAACTATTGGTGGAGACGTAAAAGAAAACTTAACTCCTATTGATATTGTAGAATCTATTTCAGCCTACGGCACTTGGCTTAAACAAAAAAACAAGAATAAAAAATTAAAAATTGTAATTGGAAGAGATGCAAGAATTTCAGGAGAAATGGTTGAAAATATTTGTATAGGAACCCTTCAAGGTATCGGTATTGATGTTGTAAATATTGGCTTATCAACTACTCCAACTGTAGAGATTGCAGTTCCAAAAGAAAAAGCAGACGGTGGGATCATCTTAACAGCAAGCCACAATCCAAAACAATGGAATGCCCTAAAACTTCTGAATGAAAAAGGAGAATTTATTAGTGCTGAAGATGGAAAGCAATTATTAAACTTTATAAACAATAAAGAATTCTTTTTTGAAAATGTAGATAACCTTGGAAAGATTAGTTTTAATGATCGTTATATTGATGAACATATTAATGAAATTTTAAAATTAAAATATGTTGATATTGAAGCAATCAAAAAAGCAAAAATAAGTGTTGTTGTGGATGCCGTTAATAGTACTGGAGGAATCGCAGTACCCAAATTATTAGAAGCTGTTGGCTGTTTAAAAATTAGTAAAATATATTGCAATCCTAATGGAGAATTTCCACACAATCCAGAACCTTTACCTGAACATCTTAAAGACTTAACAACCAAAGTTAAAACTGAAAAAGCCGATATGGGAATCATTGTAGATCCAGATGTCGATAGACTTGCTTTTGTTTGTGAAGATGGTGAAGTTTTTGGAGAAGAATATACTCTTGTTGCTGTAGCAGATCACGTGACTAAATTAACACCAGGAAACACCGTGTCAAACCTTTCTTCTACAAGAGCATTGAAAGATGTAACTCTTAAAAACAATGGTGAATATTTTGCCTCTGCAGTAGGCGAAGTAAACGTAGTAGAAATGATGAAAGAAAAAAATGCAATCATAGGTGGAGAAGGAAATGGAGGGATTATTTTACCAGAACTACATTACGGTAGAGATGCACTTGTAGGTATTGCTATGTTTTTAACTTATTATGCAAAAATGCAAATGAAAATGAGCGAGTTAAAAAAATCTTTTCCTAGTTATACTATCAGTAAAAATAAACTTGAATTAAATCCCTCGGTTAATATTGATGCTGTCTTAAAAAAAATGTCTAATAAATATAACGATATATCTCAAAATAAAATTGACGGGCTAAAACTTGATTTTGAACAAGGATGGGTGCATATGAGAAAATCTAATACTGAACCTATTATTCGAATATATGCAGAAAGTGGAGATGAAAAAACAGCAAATGAGTTAGCAGAGCGGTTTGTTCTTGAGCTAAAAGGTTTGATTTAATTATATTTGAAAATTATATGGAAGTATATTTAGACAATGCAGCAACGACACCAATTGCTAAAGAGGTAATAAAAGAAATAGAACCTTATTTACATACTTATTTTGGGAACCCATCAAGCACTCATTCTTTTGGAAGAAAGACAAAAAACGCTATCGAAATTAACAGACGAAAAATTGCAAATTTCATAAATGCTGATACTAATGAAATAGTATTTACTTCAGGAGGTACTGAAGCTGATAATATGGCCATGAGGTGTGCTGTATTAGACTTAGGTGTCAAAAGAATAATCACTTCAAAAATAGAGCATCATGCTGTAGGACATACTGCTGAATGTTTAAAAAAATCTCACCACACAGAAATTATATACCTGACAACTGATGAATTTGGAAATCCTTCGATAGACGAGCTAAAAGAATATCTTAAAAAAGATGTAAAAACCTTAGTTTCTTTAATGCATGCTAACAACGAAATTGGAACCTTACTACCTATTGAAGAGGTATCCTCAATATGCCATGAACACCAACATGTTTATTTTCACTCTGACACTGTTCAGACTATGGGTCATTATAAATTTGATGTCAAAAAATTAAAAATTGATTTTTTAGTTTGTTCTGCTCATAAATTTCACGGGCCCAAAGGAATAGGATTTTTATATGTAAATAAAAACCTGCACCTTAATCCAATAATTACGGGTGGGTCTCAAGAAAGGAGCCACAGAGGAGGTACAGAAAATTTATATGGAATTATAGGGTTAGGAAAAGCTATGGAATTAGCTTTCACTGATTTAAAGGATCATCAACAACACGTTCAAAATTTAAAAACTCATTTGATAGAACAACTGAGAAAAATTGATTCTAGAATAAAGTTTAATGGTGAACTGAACATCCAAAAAAGTCTTTACACTGTACTTAGCGTAAGATTTCCAAAAGATATTTGTAATTCGATGTTGTTATTCAGTTTAGATATCTATGGAATTGCTACTTCTGGTGGCAGTGCCTGTTCATCTGGGTCAACTAAGGGGTCTCATGTTTTAGCTGAGCTTCCAGATCAAGACGATTACCAATCTGTGCGATTTTCTTTTAGCAGATACAACACCAAAAAGGAAGTAGAATTTACATTAGATAAAATTAGCTCTATTGTAGCTAACAAAAAATAAAATGGAAATTACCATAACTGGTTCTGGAACATCACAAGGAGTACCTGTAATAGGTTGTACTTGTAATGTTTGCACATCTTCCAATCCAAAGGATTCGAGATTAAGATCCTCCATCCATATTTCTTATAAAAACAAGTCTATTGTCATAGATACTGGACCAGATTTCAGACAACAAATGCTAAATAGCAAGATTAAAAATTTGGATGCTATTTTATATACCCATGAACACAAAGATCATGTAGCTGGATTAGACGACGTTAGACCATTTAACTTCATTCAAAAAAAACCCATCGAAATATTTTGTAATGACAGAGTATTCCAGGCTCTTAAAAGAGAATTTCACTATATTTTTGATCCAAAATTTCAATATCCAGGCATACCAAAAATTAACAGAAATAAAATTTTGAAAACTAAGTTTAAAATTGATGAAGATATTGAGATAGAGCCCATTGAGGTGATGCATTATAAACTACCAGTATTAGGATTTAGAATTGAAAAATTTGCATATATAACAGATGCTAAAACCATAAAAGAAGATGAAAAAGAAAAACTAAAAGGTTTAGATTTATTAATTGTAAACGCGTTAAGGCTCAAGAAACATTTATCTCATTTTAATCTTGAAGAAGCACTTAATTTAATAGAAGAATTACATCCTAAAAAAGCAATTTTAACACATATATCACACTATATGGGGCTTCATGAAGAGATACAAAAAAAATTACCGGATCACATATCACTGGGTTATGATAATCAAAAAATTATTTTAAATTAAAGAAATGAAAATAGACATCATTTCCGCTGTTCCATCCTTGTTAGAAAGCCCTTTTAATGATTCTATTCTAAAAAGAGCACAGGAAAAAAAACTCGTTGAAATAACTATTCATAACTTAAGAGACTATTCAACTAACAGTCAAAAAAGCATCGATGATTATGCTTTTGGAGGAGGTGCTGGAATGGTATTAAGTATTGAACCGATTTTCAATTGTATAGAGGATTTACAAAGTAAAAAAAAATTCGATGAAGTAATTTTCATGACACCAGATGGTGAAAAACTTAATCAGAATTACACCAATCAATTATCCTTAAAAAATAATATTTTAATAATTTGTGGGCACTACAAAGGAATTGACCAAAGAATTAGAGACTTTTTAGTAACAAAAGAGATCTCTATAGGTGATTATGTGCTTTCAGGAGGAGAATTACCTGCTGCAGTGCTCTGCGATGCAGTAATAAGATTGATTCCTGGAGTATTGAATAATGAGACTTCTGCTCTAACAGATTCTTTCCAAGATGATTTGTTAGCACCTCCAGTATATACAAGACCAGCTAATTTTAATGGATGGGAAGTTCCAGATATTTTAACTTCTGGAAATTTAAAAGAAATTGAAAAATGGAGGGAAAAAAAAGCAATTGAAATCACTAAAATTAAAAGACCTGACCTATCAGAATAATAATTCATTCAAATTTTAAGAGTTCTTTTAATTAAATTAAAATAATTCTTTGTAATATTGCAGGCCTTAAAACAAGATACATGGATAGAATCAAAGAAATTTCAAGCGAACTTAACGAAACTAAGCAATGGCCTTCATTCAGTTCAGGTGATACTATCACTGTAACTTATAAGATAAAAGAAGGTAATAAAGAAAGACTACAATCTTTTCAAGGTACTGTAATACAAAGAAGGAGTTCAGGATCTAATGAAACATTTACGATTAGAAAAATGTCTGGAGGAACTGGTGTAGAAAGAATTTTTCCATTAGCATCACCATTTTTAGAAAAAATAGTTGTTAATAAAGAAGGTGCAGTAAGAAGATCTAGGTTGTTTTACCTACGAGAAAGAACAGGTAAATCAGCTAGAATTAAAGAAAAGAAAACTTTTTCTAAAAAGTAATTTATCATATTACATTCTCTTTGGCATTTCAATGCCTAAAACTCTCATTCCAGAACCAATAATTTCGGAAACTAACTTAGACAGCTTTATTCTAAAGTTTTTACAGTCTTGATTCACTTCAGATAAAATCGGGAATTCTTGATAAAAAGAGTTGTAAGATTTCACTAAACTATATAAGTAATTAGCCAACAAGTAAGGAGATAGCTGTTTTGCTGACTGATTCATCACTTCCGGGAAATTAGCTATGGATTTTAAAACTGCAATTTCTTTATCTGATAATTCAATACTATTAAAATTTAAGTCACTACTTAGAATTGAAATGTCAAACTTTTTTAGCAAACTGTTAATTCTAACATAAGTGTATTGAATAAATGGACCAGTATGACCTGACAAATCAATAGTTTCTTTTGGATCAAATGACATTTTTTTCTTTGGATCAACTTTTAATAAAAAATATTTTAATCCGGCTAAACCTATTTTCTGACAAATATCTTCAACTTCTTTATTAGATAATTCTTCTAAAAAACCTCGTTCTGAAGTTAAAGATTTAGCTTCAAAAATGACAGAATCTAGTAATTCATCTGCATCCACTACTGTTCCCTCTCTAGATTTCATTTTACCATCGGGAAGTTCTACCATACCGTAGGATAGATGAAAACAATTTTGAGCCCATGAATATTTTAATTTTTCTAAGATTTTGAACAATACTTTAAAATGGTGATTTTGCTCATTACCTACCGTATAAATCACACCAGAAAGCTTAGGGTAATCTCTAAATCTTTGAATTGCAGTACCAATATCTTGTGTCATATACACAGATGTACCATCTGACCTTGATAATAGTTTATCGTCTATTTTTTCAGATGATAAATCGCACCATATAGAACCGTCCTCTTTTGAATAAAAAGAATTATTATCTAACCCCTTTTTAACCACTTCCTTTCCCAGTTGATAAGTGTTTGACTCGTAGTACAGTTGGTCAAAAGAAACACCAAAATTTTTATACGTTTGTTCAAAGCCATCATAAACCCAGTTATTCATTTTTGACCAAAGAGTTCTAATTTCTTGATCTCCATTTTCCCAGTTCACTAACATTTCTTGAGCTTCTAATAATAAAGGAGCTCTAAGTTTAGCCTCTTTTTCACTTAACCCTTGACCCATTAATTCTTCGACCTCAAGCTTATAATAGCGATCAAATTCAACATAATATTTTCCTACTAAATGATCTCCTTTAAGATTAGAAGATTCTGGAGTTTCTTCATTACCAAATTTTTTCCAAGCTAACATTGACTTGCAAATATGGATCCCTCTATCGTTAATAATTTGAGTTTTCACAACCTTATGACCTGCAGCTTTAAGTAATGAAACGACACTGTCTCCCAAAAAAATATTTCTTAAATGTCCTAAATGTAGAGGCTTATTAGTGTTGGGAGATGAATACTCGACCATGTAGAGTTGACCACTAGGTTTCTTTACAAACCCATAGCTATCTTCTCTACACCAAGAATTGAAAAAATCCAACCAATAGCTTTTTTTAATTGATAAATTTAAAAATCCTTTAACAACATTATATTTTTCAAAAAAATCAAGTTCATTTAATAGATAACCACCTAATATTTTCGCAGAATCTTCTGGAGATTTTTTGCTGTATTTTAATAATGAAAACACCACTATTGTTAGATCTCCTTCAAAATCTTTTTTGGTATCTTCAATAACAATTGTAGTTTTTGAATCTATATTATAATAATTTAAAACTGCTGAGCTTAAAGCATCTTTAATTTTTGAAATATTTATCATTCAAGAAATTATTAGAAAAGTGTTGTAAAGTTAAGCTTATTTATTGTTCTCTTTAGCTGTAAATATTTTTTTATACTTTTCGATTTTAGGTTGTATAACATACTGACAATAACCTTGAGATTTATTGTTTTTGTAATAATTATGATGGTAATTTTCTGCGGGATAGAAAATATCAATTTTTAAAATTTCTGTCACAACAGTATTTTCCCATACTTTGCTTTCTTCTAACTGCTCTTTAAATTTGTTTGCAGTACTTTTTTGATTTTCGGTAATGTAAAAAATAGCCGATCTGTATTGTGTTCCAATATCGTTTCCTTGTCTATTTAAAGTTGTGGGATCGTGAGTTTTCCAAAATACATCTAGTAAATGGTCGAGCTGTACTTTTTTAGAATCAAAAGTAATTTTTGCAACTTCAACGTGGCCAGTATTACCTGAGCAGACATCATTATAAGTTGGATTTTTAGTGGCGCCTCCGCAATATCCAGGAATAACATCGACAACACCATCTACTTCTTGAAATATTGCCTCTACGCACCAAAAACATCCAGCTCCAAAGTAAATAATTTCTAAATCTTGATCTATCATAGTTTTTTGAGAAAGTTTAAAATCATTCTTGATATTTAAATTACTTAAAGGAATTAACAACATCAAATATATAGAACTTAACAATTTTGAATTCATAAATCATATATTTAGATGAAAATAACTAATTGTAATCAATAATAGAATTTTGACTAAGAAAATTGGAATTATTTCTGACACCCACGGATACTGGGATGAAGCATTTGAAAGATATTTTTCTTCTTGCGATGAAATTTGGCACGCAGGAGATATCGGTAATCTAGATGTGACAGACAACTTAAGAAAAATAGCTCCACTTATAGCAGTCTATGGAAACATAGATAACAACGAAATCAGACAAGAGTTTAATGAAGATGTTTTTGTGGAACACAATCAACAAAAAATTTATCTTACCCATATTGCAGGTAAATTAAGTAACTACTATGAACGATGTCAAAACAAAATAAAAGCTTTTAAACCTACAGTTTTAGTTTGTGGACACTCTCATATTTGTAAAGTTGCTTTTGATAAAAGATATAATTTACTTTACATTAACCCTGGAGCAGCAGGACTTAACGGATTTCATAAAGTAAGAACAATTATTAGAATGGATATTAATGAAACAGCAATTAAAAATCTAGAAGTTATCGAACTTAAAAGAAAAGGGTAGCTATCTTAATCTATCCAAAGATTTAACAAGTTTGTCATCTTTTTTTATTGATCTGTTAGCTAGAAACATAATGGGAAGACATGCAATTAATAAATACATTCCGTAACTGTAGAGAACAGTACTTATATTTTCAGATTTTATAACTTCTAAAGCGTTATTAAATTCTAAAAACATAATAACAAAAGAAAGTAGTGTAAAAAAATAACAGAGTTTACCATATCTTAATTGCTTGACTCTTTTTTTATAATTGACTAACATTAAAATAGCAAAAGAGATACTCACTAAATAACTTGTAAAAAAAGGGTAAGTGTTAAACTCAGCTAAAGAAGATTGACTTTCCCAACCGGTAGGTAAAAGTGTGTAAGTTGAGTTTTCTAAAGTTGATATAGTCGCGAATGGAGAAAATGAAGCTGCAAAAATCACAATGCAAAAAAGTAAAATATAAACAGTTTGAATTCTTTGAATCATTTAAAATTGTTTTTAGAATCTAAAATTAAAATTTATTATAAAAATATATGCTAAGATGCTGGTAAAAAATTTTTTTAACTAATATACTTTATTATATTTGAGCTGTCGACCGACAAAATTCTACTTTATTTCCTAAGAAAAAATCACAAAAGTAAATTCCTTAATATTCAATCAAATTAGATGTACGATATAGAAAAACTTAATAATAAAAAAGTATCTGAACTCAGAGAAATTGCAGATGAACTAAATATTCAGAAATCTGACAAGTTAAAAAAACAAGAATTGGTTTACAAAATTCTAGACGAACAAGCTCTAAAACCTAGAGAAGAAAAAATCAAAAAAGAGGAATCTCCAAAACAAGAGACAAAAAAAACTCCTATTACAGAAACTAAAAAAGCTTCGGATAATAAACCAAACGAAAATAATCCTCCTAAAAGAAGACCTAGTAACCAAGATAGAGACGTTAGAAATAACGATCGCAACACCAACAGAAACGACCGTAACAACAACACCAACAGAAACGATCGTAACAACAATACCAATAGAAATGATCGTAACAACAATACCAATAGAAATGATCGTAACAACGAAAAGAATAATAAAAGAGAAGATTACGAATATGATTTTAAGGGGATTGTCATAAGTGAAGGAGTTTTAGAATTAATGCAAGATGGATATGGATTTTTAAGATCAGCAGATTTCCATTATTTATCATCTCCTGACGACGTTTATGTATCCCAATCTCAAGTTAAGTTTTTTGGCCTGAAAACTGGAGATACGATTAAAGGAGTTGTTAGACCTCCAAAATATGGAGAAAGATATTTCCCTTTAGTTGAAGTTGAAAAAATTAATGGTAGAGATCCAGAATACATTAGAGACAGAGTCCCATTTGAATCATTAACTCCATTATTTCCTTCAGAAAAATTTAAATTAACAGGACACAGTAACGAATCTCTTTCTACCCGAGTTATGGATTTATTTTCTCCAATTGGAAAAGGACAAAGAGGAATGATTGTTGCTCAACCAAAAACTGGTAAAACTGTTCTTTTAAAAGATGTTGCTAATGCAATTGCTGCCAACCATCCAGAAACCTATTTAATGGTACTTTTAATTGACGAAAGACCTGAAGAAGTTACCGACATGCAAAGAAGTGTTAAGGCGGAAGTAATCGCCTCTACTTTTGATGAACCAGCAGATAGACATGTTAAAGTAGCGAACATAGTACTTCAAAAAGCTAAAAGATTAGTGGAGTGCGGTCACGATGTGTGTATACTTTTAGATTCTATTACTAGATTAGCAAGAGCTTATAATACAGTAATGCCTGCATCAGGAAAAGTTTTAACTGGAGGTGTAGATGCGAATGCTCTTCATAAACCAAAAAGATTTTTTGGTGCTGCAAGAAAAATAGAAAATGGTGGATCTTTAACCATACTTGCTACTGCTCTTACAGAAACTGGTTCTAAAATGGATGAGGTTATCTTTGAAGAATTTAAAGGAACTGGAAATATGGAGCTTCAACTAGATAGAAAAATATCGAACAGAAGAATTTTCCCTGCAATAGATATTTTAACATCAGGAACGAGAAGAGAAGACTTGTTAATGGATAAAGAAACGCTTCAAAGAGTTTGGATACTTAGAAAACATTTAGCAGATATGAATCCAATAGAAGCTATGGAATTTATGAAAGACAGACTAAGATCGACCAAATCTAACGAAGAGTTTTTAGTTTCTATGAATGGTTAGAAAACTATTTTGAACAACAGAAATATTCTTGGAATAGCTGTTACAGCTTCAATTTTATTTGAAGTTGTATTTAATTACGCTGTTAAAGACCTTACATTACATAAAAGTCTTTACACGTTTCTATTTCACTCGCTAATTCTTGTTTTAGGAGTTTTTGTGGGTATTAATTACAAAAATATCTCCTTTTCAAGAATAAAAAACTTTAAAAAAGGCTTAATAATAAGTATCGTATTTTCACTTTTCATAAGTAGCTATTATTATTCTTATCATAAGTGGATGCATCCAGAGCTTCTTGAAACAAAGCGAATAGCTTTAATAGAACTTTCAGAAAAAAAAGAGACTATTGTAGAAGCAAAAAAGAAAATTGAAATGGAACCAGATTATTATAATGGAAAATCTGCAGAAGATTTAATTGAAATGCAACAGGACAACATCAACAACTTACTTAAAGCTGGGAAAGCATTTCCAATAAGTTTATTACTATTTCTTTTAACAGGGACATTTTTTACTGGTGTAATAAGTCAACTTAAATATTTATTTAAAAAAATTAAATGATTTTTGA
>Ga0206677_10001171_pt1 | contig 24479 bp, 18 predicted proteins | sample M130m12015metaG_FD_155475 | JGI IMG/M metagenome (GOLD analysis project Ga0206677, IMG submission 155475) | Ammonia-oxidizing marine archaeal communities from Monterey Bay, California, United States - M1 30m 12015 | ecosystem: Environmental > Aquatic > Marine > Intertidal zone | place: USA...
TTTACTCAATCTTTTTTCCATATACTTTTATCTCCTCTTTCTCTAATAGTTCTTTAAACTTCTTGCTATAGGTTTCTCTATCTCCACTTATTCTGTACTTCTCAATCTTATGGTAGAAGTTCTTAATCAATTCTGATTTCTTTTTTAGAATATCTACCATGTGTCTTACTTGTTCATCTGTTAATTCTATCATATTATTTCCTTTCAGAGTATTTTAAAAAACAGTAATAACCTCGTACTTGAAGTACTTAATCAGTTCGAGGTTGATACTCTTTATTTTAAACTCTTCAGTTGATTTAAGTTAAGTAGTTATTAGATACAGTAATCCCCTTTGAGGGTTTTTACTCCTTCAGAATAGTGAGTTTTAAATTTCCTCTGACCAGTTAGTTTTCATCCCCCATATCAGATTTATAGTAAAACCATTTTTGTAACTATCGGTGAAACCTTTTCTGTTATGTTTAGATGTTATTTCAATCCCACAGAATACTAACCAACTTCTAACCCTAATCCTTTCCCCATCTTCGTTTCCTCATCTATGGTTGTTGGATAAAGGGTGGTCTACTCTGAACCCCTATGATGGAGAGTAGGTTACATTTATAAATATTAGAAACTTTAGAAAACGTAAAGAAAATGAGTAAAAAAGAAGAAATAACTTCTGCCAAATCTAACAGAGGTTGTTAGTACCCTATATTTAGTACCCATAAGATTTTGATAGTACCCTATAGGTACTTAATTTAGTACCCAAGGGCACTATTATTTTATATAACTAATTGCTTATCAGTATATAAAAATATGGTATTGGTACTGGAGGTACCACTTTTTAACCCTATAACTCGTTGATTTATAGGGTTTTTTATATTTATACCCATTTTGAGTACCACTAAGTGTACCATTTACTGGTTCTTTTTGTATTTCAATTATGTTAAATTGGAAGAATATTAAAATATTTTTCCCAACTATTTTTTAAAAAAAAATTATACGAAAGTCATAAAGATGGAAAACGTCATCTCAATTTCCAAAATTCATCAAAAAATATGGACAACAAGAATGTCAATGGGGAGTTAATTATTTATGAAAATTAAAGTAAAAAATATAGTATTAACAGGTCTAGTAATTGTTTCATTTGTATTTGTTGTTTTATCTGGTCAATACAAACATTTTCCATTCGACATACTACAATCTATTAAATATTATATTTTACCCCCAGAACAGACTGGTAGAATTACATTGACATCAAAATATGATATTGTCACACCATTTGTTACTAACAATACAGGTATATATATCACTTATGGTCAATCAAACTCAACTAATCATGGTCAAATTGGTTATGAGGTAGAAAGTAATGTTTATATGTTTTATAACAATAACACATTTATTTACAGAGACCCATCAATCGGAGGAACAGGGTTAGATGGTTCTGTATGGGGAATGGTTGGAGATAAGTTAATTGAACAAGGGGTCTATGATGAAGTTATTTTTTCTAATTGTGGTTGGGGAGGTAAATCAATTAATGAATTAAAAAAGGGTGAGATTTTTGAATATTTAACAGAAAATTACACCCAATTGATAGAAAAGTTTGGAAGGGTCGATGGTATATTATTTCATCAGGGAGAAAGTGATAATGTCGAAAATGGAGATAAATATTATTATGATTCTTTCGTTGAATTCCTTGAAAATCTTGAGTCTAATAAAATACAAACAAAAATTTATTTAAGTCGTGTAAGTTATTGTGGTTTAAGACTTAAAAATGACGAACTAACTTCAGTTCAAAATAAGTTAATTGATGATTTTTCAAATGTTTTAGAAGGACCTAATACAGATCTTTTAACAGATAAAAAATACCGGTTACCTGATGAATGTCATTTCTCTTTGGAGGGATATGATAAATTTTCTGATATGTGGGTTGAGTTACTTACCAAATAAACTTTTCTTAAAAGAATTTTTCTTGTTCAATAGGTCCTCTTTATAAATCCATTTATTCTGTGGTGAAATTTCAAGAAAACGTTAGAAAATTGAGATAAAATATTCAAATAATTTCAGTTTATAGAAAATATATTGTGGTCACAAAGAGGTCAAGGTGTTTTGAGGAGGTGATATATTAGTGAAATTCAGACCACCTACCCTAATCTATCAAACACTCATATAAAATCAGGTTTAATCATATAAATACACAAGTGGTACATAAGGAGTCAAGTGGTACTGGAGGTACCACATAAAAAATATTCAACACATGTTAAATCAAATAGTTAGAGGTTTTTTATATTCTTTAATTAAAAAAGAACAATATATTAAGAACAACCTATGAATATTTTCTATCAATATAGAAGTAAAACTAAAATAATGGGATTAAGGTTGGAGGTATAAAGAATGAACCTATTATAATGAAAAAAAAGTTTTAGTCTAAAGATCATGATAATTTATATGGTTCAAAACACAAAAGGGTTTATACAATAGCCATCAAGGTTATTTGAAAGAAATTGTCTTCTGTCTTCTCCCAATCCTCTATTGGATTTAAATGTAGGAATCAAAACAAAATTTACAATATCCCTATTGCCGATTTCAGGAAGTGTTGCTTTATGAATAGTATCATGTGGGTAAAAATAAATAAACGCTCCTTCTTTGCCTTCCAATACCTCCGTATTATCAATAATTGTTTTGTGAAATTCGTTTGATTTTCTCTCCCAAAAACCTTTTCCCCTTAATTCAATACTTTTTCTTCTATTAACTACTTTGAGAGCGCCTTTTTTTTCATCAGTATCGTGTAAATATATCATTACTTTTAAATGAGAAGACGGCATACTGTCGAAATGATAGTGCAAACTACTAAACGTATTTTCCTTCGTATTACTTTTAGTTGTCCGATAAATATTTGAACTAAAAACCTGAAAATCTGAACCTAAAAACCCGTAAATTATATTTCTAACTTCTTTACTGTTTAATAAATCAATCAACTCAGGGAAGTGGAGTAAAGAATTTTTCAAATGTATCAAGCCAGATTTTTCGTAGGTTAAATCAAGGTTTTCTTCATTTTTAAAAAGCTCAATTACTTGATTTGAAATTGAATTAACAGCCTCCTTATGGTTCATATGATTTTGAACAAGATATCCATTATTAACTATTTGTTTTGATTGATCTGAAGTTTTAAAAAAAAGATTTTTGAATCTAAACGCAAATTTTGATAAAAGAAAATGAATACCATTCAAGAAATTTATCTTGACACTTAACTTGTTACCAAAAATTCTAAGATAGAGAGCTTTTAGTAGTTTTCTCATTTTATTTCATTTAAATTAACTAATGGATATTGAAAAAAATAAATTTAACTTTTTCTATTCATCTCACTGAATAAAGATAAATTATATAATCACAATCAGCTTACTGTTAAATTACAAAAAACATCTCTTTTTGGCGTTTTATATTTTACTTTTTAGATTTAACTGAAAATTAAGACCCCATAGAAATATTTAACAAAAACTGGTTTTGGATTACTTTGGTTGCCGTTATCTTCGGTCTCCTTGGATTTCTATTGGGACGACAAGCCAATTCTATAAAAAAACGCCCTCACATTAGCACCTCAAAATGCCATACTCTGCTGGGAATGCTCAATTGCCACCTAACATGATGATGAAAATGATGGGTGAGGACGGACCCTTCATTATCTTGGAAGGTCATGAGAACATCGAAAAGATTGACATCTAGGAAGAGACTGGTAAAGAAATTGATAATCTTATTGAAGTACGCCTAAAAGGAAAGAAAAAGTAGTACCAAAAGCTAGTGACAAGAAACGACGAGCTTTCCTTTAACTTTTCGAGCCATCATCTCTTCCAATGCTTTAGGAGTTTGGTCTAAGGGGTACACCGCGTAAATATGAGGGATAATTTTTCCCTCAGTATGCCATTGCGTCAACTGCATGGTATTGGTCATATTTTCGTTGGGAAACTGCATCGCCCAAGAACCCCAAAAAACACCCACAATCGCGCAGGATTTTAGCAATGGAATGTTAAGCGGTATTTTAGGAATTTCTCCAGCAGCAAATCCGACAACCAAATACCGACCTTCCCAAGCCATGGCCCGTAAGGCTGGTTCGGCAAAATGATCTCCTACCGGGTCATAGATTACATTGGCACCCTTGCCATCTGTGAGTTCTTTGATTCGGATTTTGAGATCTTCCTCCGTGTACTGAATCACTTCATCGGCTCCTTGTTCACGGCAAAAAGCAAGTTTTTCTTTGGTAGAAGCGCACGCAATAACTCGGGCGCCCATTAATTTCCCTAATACGATGGCCGCTGAGCCAACCCCACCAGAAGCACCCAAAACAACCAAGGTCTCCCCTGCTTTGAGTTGAGCTCTGTCTTTTAGAGCGTGATAAGAAGTCCCAAAAGCCATTAAAAAAGAAGCCGCAACTTCATCGGACATACTAGAAGGCTTTGGAAAAACACTCTTACTTGGAACTGCAACGTACTGCGACAACCCTCCGTAAGGAAGTAAACCAAAAACTGGATCCCCCACTTTCAGGTGTTTTACCGCAGTGCCTACAGCTTCAATTTCTCCTGCAATATCACTTCCCGGAGTAAAAGGAACAGGAGGTTTGAATTGGTATTTCCCCTGAATAATCAGTGTATCTGGAAAATTCAGGCTACATACATTTACTTTTACAACCACTTCTTTTTCTCGCGGCTCGGGTTTTGGACACTCAAGATATTGAAGCGCAGAAGGAGGCCCCAATTTTTCACATACGATTGCTTTCATTCGAATTGTTTAAATGATCGTTCTATCAATTAGGGCATTAAAACATAGCCCTTTTTTTGGTAATTAGCCACAACTGTGAGCGCTGATAAGGCAGCCTTAACATTCGGATGCAACTGATCCAAGGGGTAGGATCGGGCAATCATTGCTTGGGAACACACAAAAAAGCGTACTTTATGCTGAGCCAAGATCTCCAACAATTTCACATCAGGGTTGTTTTTTTGAAATAACGATTGATAGGCTTCATTCGACAGAGCCATTTTGGTCGCGCCACCATGCAAAGCCACAACAATCTCAATATTTTCTTGGGGAACACTAGAGGCGGCAAGCAAATTCAAAATGCGAGCCACGCGCCATAAGCTAAAATTGGCTCCGCCTTTTCTAGCATCGGACGTGATGTCAAAAAGTAGTTGGTACCGTTCCTCGGCAGAAAAAGGCTCCGCAATCTCTTCTGAAAACTGAATACCACCGTAGCCTTTAATCAAAGGATAGTCCCATTGCTGGGCAAAAACTAATAGTGGAAATAACAAAAGAAAAACAAGCGCATCAGTCCGTTTTCTTTTTTTTATCCCTGGACGGACTATCTTGTTGGCGTAATTGGAATGTATCATAGTATCGAAATTATGGATTTTTATAACAAGAATACCATTGTTCAAAAATTAATTCTTAGGATTCGGAACCTAAGCGCACTGCTTGTCCTTATCCTTGCAGTGGTTTTTATATGGCTTATAATACCTAAAAATCAGAAGGTGTCTGATTTAAGAATGGCGGAAAACCCATGGCCAATTGCTTCCTTTATCGAAGCTACAAACCCTACTATTGAAGTGCGAAAGGGGTACCAGCTTTTGACAACAGAGGCCTCCCGTTGGGAATCTTCCAAAGGCCTATCGTCCAATCGCCTTGCTTGCACCAATTGTCATTTAAATGCGGGTACTCAGAATGGTGCTGCTTCTTTTTTAGGGGTCACAAGCCGCTACCCAAAATTCAGTGGTCGAGATGGTAAAATAAGTGATCTGGCAGATCGTGTTAACGGTTGCATGGAACGGAGCATGAACCGCAAGCCACTAAACAAAAACAGCCCCAAAATGACTGCTATGCTAGCCTATATTCAATGGCTCGATCAAAACTATACAACCTTAGAACCGCATCAGGCTGGATTTGTGCCAATCCGAATTCCCAATCGTGGGGTAGATCTCCAAAATGGAGCTGTTCTGTATCAACAAAAATGTGCGTTATGCCATGGTCAACAAGGTGAAGGGATCCAAACACAAGGTCGGTATCAGTATCCTCCTCTCTGGGGAAAAGAAGCCTATAACGAAGGAGCAGGAATGCATCGAATACTAACCGCCGCAGCCTTTATTAAAGCGAATATGCCTTATCTAGAGGCTCACTGGAAACAACCCAAACTCAGTGACGAAGAAGCCTTTGACCTAGCTGGTTATATCAATAGTCAAAAGCGTCCATCGCTCAAAAAAACAAAATATGACTACCCTGAAAATTTTCGGAAACCAGTTTCAACACCCTACGGACCTTGGGTGGATCCCTTTAGTGCCGAACAACACAAATACGGTCCTTTCCCTCCTATCATTCAATTTTATCAAAAGACGTTCAATACAAGAAAAAAGTATTAACCATCAGGGCAAGTCCCAAAAGAGTATCGTAAACCAAATATTTTTTGCCAGCACTCCATAATTTTTATTAACGGAGGTTCGCTGGTATCCTGTCTGAAGACGCAGGTTGGGTTTTAGCTTTTTACTAAATCCGATATAACTCCAATTTTGATTGAATAATGCGGGAAAGCTATTAATAAAGTTCAAGAAAGTTTCATTGTAAGCGATCAAACGAATTCCACCCTTATTAAGGGGGATGTTAAACCCATTTCGGAATCGTAACCGTGTACTGAAATCAACCGTTCCGGAGTCAATCCAGCGATGTTCTGCGCGAATCCAACCAAAAAGATTGATTCGTCGGGTAATGGGATAGCTAACGAACAACTGCTCCCAAAGGTTGTTTTCATTTACTTTGCTAGCCCCTACTCCATTACTGATAAAGGTGTACCCAACAGATAGGGTTGCGTTTTTAGATATCTTTCTTCGGAAAGAAGGACGAATTAAAATTTGATCTTGTATTCCGTAAAATTCCTTTGTACGATAATGTGTCTCCAGCAGCAAACTATTACTAGCCGTTAGGGAATAGCTTGTAAACAAAGCATTCCAGGCATTGTATTGTTGTTGTTCTTGTGCATGGACTCGACTACCAAAAGCCATAAACAACAACGCTAAAATTCCAATGGTTTTTCTCATTCTATTCAGTTTTATTGGGGAGTCCCAAAGGGTTTTCATCTTCTGCATCACCTCGGTCTAGAGTTTCCACCTTCCGTAGTTTGGAAAGCATCATTTTTGTCCGTGTAGTTACCAGTTTATTAATTTCTTGATCGGCCTCACTGATTTTCTTTTGTGCTTTTTCCAATACCCCTCCGAACATTTGAAATTCTTTCTTGACAGCAGCCAATATCTGCCAAACCTCACTACTTCGTTTTTGAATCGCGAGGGTTCTAAAGCCCATCTGCAAGCTATTGAGCATCGCTGCTAAGGTTGTAGGGCCTGTGATTACGATTTTAGACTCACGTTGCAATTGCGCAATCAAATCGGGATGGCGAACCACCTCAGCGTATAAACCTTCTATAGGTAAAAACAGAATCCCAAAATCAGTTGTATGGGGTGGATCAATATATTTCTGAGAAATGTCTCGAGCAAACTTTTTGATACTTTGCAGCAGTGCGCGAAGTGTGGTTTCTATCAGAACCGGATCACCATTTTCATAGGCTGACTGAAGGCGGATATAATCTTCCTGTGGAAACTTAGCATCTATGGGCAAATAGACGGGGCTTTCCCCATCGCTTTTTCCAGGGAGCTTCAATGCAAATTCGACAATAGCATCCGATCCTTTTTTGGTTTTGACATTGGTTTCGTATTGCTCAGGGGCAAGAATCTGTTCCAATATATTGCCCAGCTGGATTTCTCCTAACACTCCTCGGGTCTTGACATTACTCAATACTTTCTTCAAATCGCCCACACCGGCAGCAAGGTTCTGCATTTCACCCAATCCTTTTTGAACTCGCAAGAGTTGTTGGGTAACAATTTCAAAAGATTTTCCTAAACGTTCCTCTAGGGTTTTATGGAGTTTTTCATCCACGGTTTCCCGCATTTTTTCCAAGCGCAGTTCCGTCGTTTTCACCAATTCGTCTTGCTTTTGGCTCATTGCCTCAAACTTTTGCTTTTGCAATTCATTAAAGGCCTGTACATTCTTAGAAAAAGCGTCCTGAAAGTCTTTCAGGGTTGTGCGTTGCTCTTCACGATCTTCCTTAGCTTTTTTGGCAATCGTTTCAATCAAACGATCAAGGCTTTGGCTAAGCTCCAAACGGTTTTCCCGTAGATTGCGTTGTAGTTCTTCTCGGTTTTTGGCAAATTCTTTTCGTAATTTTTCTTGAAGCTCCTGCCCAGAATGGGGCGACGGCTTGCGAAATACGAGAAAAAGCACCAATCCTAAATTCACCACTGACACCAAAACCCACAGAAGCTCCATAGCTAACACATCTTTTTGTTGACAGTAAAAATAATGGAATAAGTGGTATTAAGAAAGTTCATAAAAGGCATTTAATTCCACAACTGTGAATACGTACCCAACGGAGTACCGCCAAAACAACAAACTACATTCTTAAAATATGAATCTTCAAAAGGGGCCTATATAAGGACTGACTGTCCACAAGCCTTCATCTTTTTTTCCTAAAAAGGAGATTGTTTTATCGGGGGCCCTTAGGCGCCTAAACAATAACTAAATAATTCTTTCCACCAACGCATCTCAATCATTTTTATATGATTATAACTGTCTCAACTCCATTTTATTGCATAGCATTTATTTTTTTTTGTTTCTTTAGTCGAAAGAAATCAAAATGAAAAAAACACTTCTCTGGTCTATAACCGCTGCAATTGCAGGCTTTTTATTTGGCTTTGACACTGTGGTCATATCGGGTGCCAACCAACCGGTAAAGGAATTGTGGCAATTGAGTCCTTTGTTTCATGGCACCTTTATAATGTCTATGGCTCTTTGGGGTACGGTCATTGGTTCCTTGATGGGAGGCTATCCTGTTCAGCGCTTTGGTCGTAAAAAAACGCTATTCTGGATTGGACTACTCTATTTGGTTTCTGCCTTGGGCTCGGCCTTGGCACCGGATCCTTATATTTTTTCATTCATGCGATTTATCGGTGGTGTGGGGGTGGGGGCTTCTTCGGTCGCCGTCCCGGTGTATATATCAGAAATTTCATCGGCAGAAAGTCGTGGACAATATGTAGCCCTGTATCAGTTTAACCTTGTCTTTGGAATCTTCATTGCATTTTTGTCCAACTATCTCCTCGATGGAATGGGTGGTGCCAGTGATTGGCGTTTTATGTTGGGTGTGGAAGCCCTTCCCGCCTTAGTCTATTGTATTTTGGTACTCAGAGTACCGGAAAGCCCTCGTTGGCTGATTCTATCAAAAAAAAATGATGCAGAAGGACTTCGAATTCTCAATTTTATTTATTCCGATACCGAAGCCCAACAAAAAGTCAATGAAATTAAAAATTCGGAAACGGTTCAAACAACAACCGAATCCCTATTTCAAAAAAAATATAGTCGAGTCTTAGGACTGGCTTTTATGTTAGCATTTTTCAATCAATGGTCGGGAATTAATTTTGTTCTCTACTATGCCCCTGAAATACTCGAACGCTCTGGTTTGGCATCCCAAGAGTCACTGTTCAGCTCCATTTCCATTGGCACAATCAATTTGATTTTCACCATTATCGGTGTTCGCTTGATTGATACCCTCGGAAGACGGCAACTGATGACCATTGGATCCATCGGGTATGTGATTAGTTTGGCTTTGGTCGCTTGGTGTTTTTACTCCCAAGCAGAACCCACCCTTCTCATTAGTTTCATCCTTCTTTTTATTGCTTCTCATGCCATTGGACAGGGAGCCGTAATTTGGGTATTTATCTCTGAAATTTTTCCCAACAAAGTACGAGCCTATGGCCAAGCCTGGGGAACGGGCGTTCACTGGGTTTTTGCAGCCATCATAACACTTATCACCCCTTTGTTTTTGGATCAAAAAGAGGGTTTTTTTGGTGACAATCCCTGGCCTATTTTTGCCTTCTTCTCCTTTATGATGTTGGGGCAATTGCTGTGGACACGATTCCGAATGCCGGAAACCAAAGGAGTTTCCCTAGAAGACCTAAGCAAAAAACTCATTAAAGAATAGCCACTCTCTGATTAATATAGGACTGCGAAATGAATACAAAAAAGGCTATCTGTTTTGGTGAAATCCTGTGGGATCTTTTTCCTAGTGGGAAAAAAATCGGAGGAGCTCCCCTCAATGTTGCCTTTCGAATGACCCAACTCGGTATTCCGACCACTATGATCAGTGCCATTGGATCCGATGCCTTGGGAGAAGATCTACAACAAGCTGTTGCTGAAAAAGGTGTGGCCACAATGCTTCAAAAAAAGAAATCCTTTCCTACAGGAACCGTGGATGTGAGCCTAAACACAATGGGGTCGGCTCAGTATACCATTCCAATGCCTGTAGCTTGGGATCATATCAGCTATACCACTGCCATCGAAAAAAAGGTCCAAGAGGCCGATTGTTTTGTCTTTGGCAGCTTGGTCGCTCGAAGTCCAAAATCCAAAGAAACCTTGCAAAGATTGCTTCCCCTAGCCTCCTACAAAGTTTTTGATTTGAACCTGCGAAAGCCTCATTACAACCCCACCGAACTATTGGAATGGATGCAGCAAGCCGATCTGATCAAATGCAATGAGGAAGAATTGGCAGAGTTCGTTCGTGAATATGGTAGCAACGCCTCCGATATTGAACAACAAGTCGCTTTTTTGGCAGCACACACAAACAGTTCTCAACTATGCATCACACTAGGAAGCAATGGGGCTCTATGGTATGAAAACCAAAGTTTTTTGTATCAATCAGGTTTTTCGATTAAGGTAAAAGATACCGTTGGAGCCGGAGACAGCTTTTTAGCTACGCTCCTTAGCGGCATTCTTACAGATCAACCCATGTCAGACAATCTCCAAAACGCCTGTGCAATCGGTGCATTGGTAGCCTGTAAAGTCGGAGCCAATCCAACCATCAACCCAACAGAATTGATAAACCTTACCTCTAATGGTTCATGAAAGGTTCGTTTCTGCATACGATAATAGTGCCTATTTAGAATTTGGTATTTTACATCTTATTTCAATCGCATTTGATAAATCGTGATTCATGCAAATTCTCATCGCTCCTGATTCGTTTAAAGGCAGCCTTACCGCTAGGGAGGTAGCAGAGGCGATGATACTTGGAGTCAAAGCACACCTACCCAATGCCCAAACACATTGCATTCCTTTTTCCGATGGCGGTGAAGGTGCTTTGGATTTTCTAACAAAGCATTTTCCCGGACAGCTTCATCAAGTAGCCACACAAAATGCACTGGGACACCCTATCGAAGCACCTTTCTATCGACAGAATTCAAAGGCTTGGATTGAACTCTCTCAAGCGGCGGGCTTAACCCAAATTCCAGCGGCCAAACGAAACCCTTTAAAAACCTCCACCTATGGTGTTGGCCTTCTCATCAAAGCAGCACTTGAACAGGGTTGCCGTGAGGTATATCTTGGTATTGGTGGTAGCGCAACACATGATCTTGGCATGGGAATCTTTTGTGCTTTGGGAGGACTTGCTTTGGATACTAAAGGAGTCGCTTTTGTCCCTACAGGAGGGAACCTCGGAAAAGTTGATCGGCTGGACCTAAGTCAACTGCATCCTGCCACAGCAGATTGGACGCTTCGGGTGGTTTGTGATGTACCCAATCCATTATTGGGGGCTACGGGAGCAGCGCAGGTTTTTGCCCCGCAGAAAGGAGCCCATTCCGTCCAACAAAAAACCTTAGAAACCAATACACTGCAATTGAGTAAAAAACTTCAAAAACGCACATCCCATCCCCTAGCAAGTCTGGAGGGTGGCGGTTCAGCAGGAGGAACTGCTGCTGGAATGAATGCACTGTTTGGAGCTTCTCTACAGTCTGGATTTGAAACCTTTTACCACTGGGCTGATCTGGATACCCACTTCCAGAAAGCAACGCTTCTTATTACCGGAGAAGGCACATTAGACGCACAAAGTTTGGATGGAAAAGTACCTCTTTCTTTGGCTCAAAAAGCCCAAACCTACGGAGTCCCAACCTTGGCCGTTTGCGGTCAATTAAAACTCGATTTCAATACTCTAAAAACAGTAGGAATATCTGGCTGTGAGAGTTTGTTGGCAACCACCGGATCGCTACAGGCAGCGCAAGAAAATGCATTTATAGAAGTCCAAAAAGCCACCCAAAAACTACTTGCCAATTATCTAAAAGCTAACCCATGAAAACCGACCTTCTTCTTTTGCTAGCCTTATTGCTCTGGATTGTTGTAGGAACTTCTTGGTTGCGTTGGCCTCCCTTTCTAGTATTGCTCCTAGCAACCCTTTTCGGTGCTCTAGGTTTTCGGATTCCTTTCTCAGATATCCCAATAGTGATCGGTTTGGGTTTTGGAAATACTGCCAAAAAAATAGGCGTATTGATTCTTATTGGAAGTTGGATTGGCGTATGCCTGGAAGCCTCCGGCGCAACGCTTTCCATCGCCAGAGCTTTGCTACAAAAACTAGCGCGATGGCCACTTCATTTTGTAGTAGGATTCATTGGTTATTGGGTCTCTATTCCCGTTTTTTGTGATGCCGCTTTTGTGATTCTTAATTCCCTAAACGATCAATTGGCGCGGGAAAGCAACACTCCTAAAATTGGCTTAACCGTAGCCCTTTCCACGGGACTGTTTGCCACTCATGTTTTGGTGCCTCCAACGCCGGGACCATTGGCAGCCGCGGCCAATTTTCAACTGAGCAATCTTTTTCTTCTTTTTGTTTGGGGTGCTTTTTTAGCACTGATCCTAACCCTTGCCGGAGCGGCTTATTCCTATTGGATAGGCAATAAAGTCAAAGAACCGATTTCACTTGCAGACTCCGAACCTGCAGCAATGACTGAAAAACCACTCCCTGGAATCACCGCTGCATTAATGCCCATTATGCTGCCCATCATTTTAATGGCTCTGGGGACACTCCCAACGCGCAATCCTCTCCTAAAAGAAATAATTTCAACGCTTTCCAATCCGAGTGTTGCTCTATTTGTGGGAGGCCTCTTGGGACTACCCTTATTGATTCGTTATACCGAAACATCTCTTTGGCAACAGCTACAAAAAAGCGGACAACAAGCCCTACCCATAATACTGATTACCGCCATGGGAGGTGCATTAGGGAAAGTACTTCAACAACTCCCCTTGGGCGATTATTTGGCGGCATTACCTTTTACCAAAAGCTTGGGATTGCTGGTTCCTTTTTTGCTTGCTGCTTTGATCAAAACCGCTCAAGGATCCTCTACCGTAGCCATACTAACGGCCTCGGCTATTGCCTTTCCTCTATTGCCCGCTTTGGGAATGGATAGTGAAATAGGGAAAGTATGGGGCATTCTTGCCATTGGAACCGGAGCGATGACCGTCTCTCATGCCAACGACTCTTACTTTTGGATTGTTTCACAGGTAGGTGGAATTGAACCCAAAAAAGCATTGCGAACCCACACCTTAGCTACGCTACTACAAGGCATTCTTGGAATTTTGTTGCTCTTGGCGAGCTATCAATTAATTGGAAAATAAAAAAGCCCTCCGTTTTACTGGAAAGCTTCTCATTAGTTGCGCAACTGAATCAGTTTCACAACACACAACTTTGTTAAAGCGGTCTGGACGGGACTCGAACCCGCGACCCCATGCGTGACAGGCATGTATTCTAACCAACTGAACTACCAGACCAGATTAGGGACTGCAAATATACACCCCTAATTTGAAATCCCAAACAATTGCTCGGGAAAGAAAACAGGGAAATTACATTGCCGCATCTAGCGCGTCTGCATAAGCTTGCTTAGGAGCAACACCTACTTGACGGCCGACCAATTCTCCATTTTTGAAAACCAATACGGTAGGAATATTGCGAACACCATATTTGGCGGCAAATTCTTGATTGGCATCCACATCCACTTTACCAACTACCGCCTTATCTTGGTATTCGGTGCTGATTTCGTCAATGATGGGGCCAACCATACGACAAGGGCCGCACCAGGCTGCCCAAAAGTCAACCAATACGGGTTTGTCAGATTGTAAAACAACTTCGTCAAAGCTAGCATCTGTTATCTCTAGTGCCATGGTAATATATTTTTTGCCAAAGGTACAGTATTCATTGAATCTCTTTTAATGCTCCAGCATCAATTTATGTAATACATCTATAAACTTTCTAGTTAACCCGATAGCGAACCTGCTTTTCGTCCAAAAGGTCTAGGAGTTCATTGGTGATATCAAGTTTTAGTTTCCGACTTGTGGTTGTCAGTTTGATGTCTGGGTCCCTGTGAATCAAGTCCACCATCAGTGTTTTGTCGCCCTTGTGCGGTTGTAGATCGGCTGTCAATTGTTCGATAATTGCGGCATCCAACTGCTGTGCGGGCAACTGTAAGGTGAGCTTTTTGGCATGATTCACCAAGGTACTTTGCAACTGTTCAAATTGGAGAAACTGAATTCGGGGTTCTCCTGCTTTTCCCGTTTCCTTATTAGTCCAACCCGGCTTGACCATCAACTTGCAGCGCACAAATTGATTAATTCCAATAAAGTGGCGAAACTTCAAATATTCTTCCCCAAAAATTCGAAATTCAAACTGATCGTCAAAGTCTTCTAACTGGAATTTGGCCCAGCCTTTTCCGTTTTTAGTTTCCAAATGCTCCACTACATTCACAATCCCCGCTACATACATTTCACGCCCTACCAAAGGATAGAGATCTGACAATAAATGTAAACCCCCATTGGTAAACAAGGCCACCTCTCGCTTAAAATCATCCAAAGGATGGCCCGAAATATAAATCCCCACCACTTCTTTTTCGCGCTTTAATCGCTCCAAATTCCCCCAGCTGTCACAAAAAGGAACTTTTAGTTCTTGGTAGGTACTGTCATTGGCAGTACCAAAGAGATTCGTTTGAGACGAATTTTCATTTTCTTGGTACTTGGCTCCAAAACGAATGGCCTTTTCCAAAAACAAAACTCCATCCCCATCAGGATTGAAATATTGCGCCCGGTGGATTCCTTTAAACGAATCAAAGCCTCCGGCCAGGGCCAAGTTTTCCATTGCTTTTTTATTGGCGGCACGCAGATCGACCCTTTTGGTCAAATCAAAAATTGAAGTATAGGGCTCTTCTTCTCGGTTTTCAATAATCGTTTCAACGGCCCCTTTTCCAACCCCTTTGATCGCTCCCATACCAAAGCGAATCGCTTGGTTGTTGTTAACCGTAAACTTATAAAATGACTCATTGACATCAGGCCCTAACACTTCTAAGCCCATACGGCGGCACTCCTCCATAAAGAAAGTCACCTGTTTGATGTCATTCATATTATTGGACAATACTGCGGCCATGTACTCCGCGGGATAATGTGCTTTGAGATAGGCTGTTTGGTATCCAATCCAAGCATAGCAGGTGGAATGGGATTTATTAAACGCATATGAGGCAAAGGCCTCCCAGTCTTTCCATATTTTTTCCAACACCTCCTCAGGATGGCCGTTTTCTTTTCCTCCATTGATAAACTGAGGTTTCAACTTTTCCAGCAGGGCAAAAATCTTTTTCCCCATCGCCTTCCTTAGCATATCGGCATCCCCCTTGGAAAAACCAGCCAACTGCTGCGACAAACGCATTACCTGCTCTTGGTACACCGTAATACCATAGGTCTCCTTTAGAAACTCTTCCATCACTGGCAGGTCATAGGTAATCTCTTCCTGACCGTTTTTCCGAGCCACAAAACTGGGAATATATTCCAAAGGCCCCGGGCGGTAAAGAGCGTTCATGGCTATCAGATCAGCAAACTGGGTGGGTTTGAGGTCTTTCAAATACTTCTGCATCCCTGCTGATTCATACTGGAAAATTCCAACCGTTTCCCCACGCTGAAACAACTCATAGGTCTTGACATCGTCCAATGGAAAGGCATCTGGATCCAGTGTGATATCGTGTTTGTACTTGACCAGCTTTACCGTATCCTTAATGAGAGTCAGTGTTTTAAGACCCAAGAAATCCATTTTCAACAAGCCCGCATCTTCCACCACCGAGTTGTCAAATTGTGTCACAAAAAGCTCTGAATCTTTGGCCGTGGCAACAGGGACAAATTGAGTGATGTCATCTGGCGTAATAATGACACCACAGGCGTGAATTCCTGTATTTCGAAGGGACCCTTCCAACACTTTGGCTTGCTGAATCATCTCGCCTTGCAGTCCTGTTTCCTCAGCAATGGCTTTAAACTCTTTGACACGTGTAAATTCATCCGCACGCAAGCTTTTTCGCAATGCCTCCTCTTCTAGGTCAAAAATCTTAGCCAGTTTCATATTGGGTAAAAGCTTGGCGATATAATCGGCTTCGTTCAGCGATAAGTCCAGTACCCGAGCTGTGTCCCGAATGGACGATTTGGCGGCCATAGTTCCATAAGTGATGATTTGTGCCACTTGATTGGCGCCGTATTTATCAATCACATAGTCCATAACCTTGCCACGGCCTTCATCGTCAAAGTCAATATCAATATCGGGCATGCTCACACGATCTGGGTTTAAGAAACGCTCAAAAAGCAAGTCGTATTCGATCGGATCCATATTGACAATCCCCAAGCAGTAGGCCACGACAGAACCTGCCGCTGAACCACGCCCAGGTCCTACAGAAACATCCATGTCACGCGCAGCAACGATAAGGTCTTGGACAATTAGAAAATAGCCCGGATATCCCGTGTTGGCAATAACTTCCAATTCAAAATTGAGACGCTCTTCAATTTCGGCAGTCAGTGATTCGTAGCGTTTTTTGGCCCCTTCATAGGTCAAATACCGTAAGTAATTGTTTTCTCCTTTTTTTCCATCGGTATCGTCAGCCACTTGGAATTTTTCAGGGATATCAAACTTGGGTAACAGCACCTCCCGGGCCAAGTCGTAGGGTTCAATTTTTTCAATCAGTGCTTCCAAGTTTAGAATGGCCTCCGGCACATCTCTAAAAAGTGCCTTCATTTCTTCGGGCGACTTGAAATAGTATTCTTGATTGGGAAAACCATAGCGATACCCGCGACCCCTTCCAATAGGTGTGGCTTGTTTTTCCCCTTCTTTCAAGCAAAGTAAAATATCGTGAGCATTGGCCTCTTCCTTGGCCACATAGTAAGTATTGTTGGTCGCAATCAGTGGGATTTGGTGTTTTTGAGACCATTCAATCAGTACGGTATTGACTCGTTCCTCGTCTTCTTGTCCGTGCCGCATCAGTTCAATATAGAAATCTGCGCCAAACTCTTTTTGCCACCAAAGCAAGGCCTCTTCTGCTTGGGTATTTCCCACATTCAACACTTTGGAGGGCACCTCTCCGTAAAGATTCCCTGTCAACACAATCAAATCCTCTTTGTGTTGCGCAACAATCTCCCTGTCAATCCGTGGCACATAATAAAACCCATCAGTATAGGCCAGGGACGTCATTTTGATTAAATTCTGATAGCCTTTTTTGTTTTTTGCCAAAAAAACAATCTGATAGCCGTTGTCTTTTCGAGAACGATCTTTATGGTTTTCACACACATAAAATTCGCAACCCAGAATCGGTTTTATCTGCGCTTCGGGAGCCGTGTCTGCATTGTGATTTTTGATCGCCTTGACAAAGTGGAACGCGCCCATCAAATTAGCGTGATCTGTAAGTGCTAAAGCGGGCATATTGTGAGCAGCCGCTGCATCTACAAGCTGTGAAACGCGCGAGGTCGCTTGAAGAACGGAAAACTGTGAATGGTTGTGCAAATGGGCAAAGGGCGCCGCTTCCAAAGCACTAAGAGCTTCTTGCGAAATAGGTCCTTTGGGGGTAGCTGCTGGAGCTGCTTCTGTAGCCAATTGCTTTGAGGCAGCCTTCAGATTTTGATGCTTTAACCCAATCAGAGGCACGCCCTCTGGAAACGTCGTTTCAATGGGTGTGGCACTGTCTTCTCCTTCCAGTACTGCTGGGTGCAGTAGGGTCTGCCGTAGCAATTCCAAAAAGGCGCGGCTGGTAGCCTCTACATCTGCGGTGGCATTGTGGGCTTCTTCAAAGCGACTTTGAAAAAGAAAATCATACAACTCGCTAAGGGTTGGGAGTTTAAATTTTCCCCCACGCCCTCCGGGCAATTCACACAAAGCAGCCGTTTCCTCCGTACAGGTGTCAATAAAAGAATGTTTCTCTAAAGGATCGGCTCCCAAAACCCGATGGAATTCTGCTCCCATAATATTGCGGTCAAACGAAATATTATGCCCTACCACATGAGTGGCTTGCCCCAAAGCCGCAGTAAATTTTTCCAGCACTTCGGCCAAGGGAATACCTTCTGCAGTGGCCAGAGCCGTAGAGATACCATGCACCTGCTCTGACTCGTAAGGGATCGTAAAGCCTTCGGGTTGAATTAGATAGTCTTGATGATCGATGCATTCCCCAGCAGTATTGTGTAATTGCCAGGCAATCTGAATACAGCGCGGCCAGTTATCCGCATCCGTGAGCGGAGCATTCCAGCGTTTGGGCAAGCCCGTTGTTTCCGTATCAAAGATCAAATACATAAAAACGAAAATATGTATTCCTTTTGGCTTCCAAGACCTCCTTTGGCAGTACTTATCAACGATTTTGATAAAAATATAAACGCTTGATTTTGTACCTTTCCAAAAAAAGAAAAAGAAAAATGCCGCTGCTGGAATTCACATCCCGTGGCATCTACTGTGCCGCGGCGGATGTTTATTTAGATCCCTGGAAAAAAGTTGTCAAAGCCCTCATCACGCATGGGCATTCTGATCATGCGCGCTGGGGTCATCAGCAATACATCACGCATCACGATAATGTACCCATCATTCAACACCGTCTGGGGAAAATTGTTGTCGCTGGGAAAGCCTATGGGGAATGCTTTAAAGTTAATGGTGTAACATTTTCCTTTCATCCCGCTGGGCATGTGCCGGGTTCTTCGCAAATCCGTGTAGAACATCGAGGCGAAGTATGGGTCTTTACCGGAGATTACAAATTGGAAAACGACGGCATTTCCACTCCTTTTGAGCCTGTTCCCTGCCACACCTTTATCACCGAATGCACCTTTGGCCTTCCTGTATTTGACTGGCAAAACCCAACCTTGGTACACCAACAGATCAACCAATGGTGGGCGGCAAACAAAGCCGCCGGGGTCACCAGTCTTTTGATGGGCTACTCACTCGGAAAGATTCAGCGGTTACTCAAACACCTTGACCCGTGCATCGGTAATATATTCACCCACGGAGCCCCAGAAAAAATGACTCAAGTTCTAAGAGCTCAAATTGATTTTCCAGACACCCGGCTTATTACGCGGGAAACCAATAAAAAAGAAATCCAAGGGAATATGGTCTTGGCTCCACCAGCAGTGATGGGCAGTGCTTGGGCCAAAAAACTTGGAACAATCAGCACGGGCTACGCGTCGGGCTGGATGGCTTTTCGAGGAGCACGACGACGACGAGCAGTGGACAAAGCCTTTGTACTCTCTGACCATGCCGATTGGAAAGGGCTTCTCCAAGCCATTGAAGCAACAGCTTGCGAAAATGTGATCACTACCCACGGCTATACCGATATTTTCGCACAATATCTCCGAGAAAAGGGGTGGAATGCTCGCACTGAAAAAACCCAATACGAAGCGGAAACCCCCGAAACGTCACTAACCGAATGAAAGCCTTTGCCCAACTTATAGACGCGCTGGACAGCACCAACAAAACCACCCAAAAAGTGGATTTGCTTGCCGACTACTTTCGAACCACATCACGCACCGATGCCTTATGGGCCGTGGCTCTACTATCGCATCGTCGCCCTTCACGTCCTGTGACCACCACGCTCCTCCGCCAATGGGCAGCGGAAGTGGCTGGACTCTCGACTTGGCTTTTTGAAGAAGCCTATCATATCGTAGGGGATTTAGCAGAAACCATTGCACTACTGGTTCCCAATACACAAAGCCACTCGCAAGAATCCTTAGCCGAAACTATTGCCACACTCATTGCGCTAAAAAACAAAGAAGAGCCCGAAAAAAAAGCCTATATCCTAGCACGATGGCAACAGCTTTCCAGCACCGAACGTTTTGTGTTTAATAAAATTTTGACGGGTGGCTTTCGAATTGGCATCAGTCAAAAGTTAATGACCCGTGCACTGGGACAAGCCTTGGAACTTGACGAAAACACCCTCGCACATCGATTGATGGGACAGTGGTCTCCTGAAAACACCCGTTTTGAAGACCTACTGATCACTCCCAAAGCGGCCGATCAATTGAGTCGACCCTATCCTTTTTATTTGGCCTATGCGGTAGAAGATGATTTCTTTGACAAACAGTCTGTTACCGAATATCACATAGAACACAAGTGGGATGGCATGCGAGGGCAGTTGATTGTAAGAGAAGGACAGCTTTTCCTTTGGAGTCGTGGAGAAGAATTGATAACAAACAAGTTTCCAGAGTTTGCCCCCTTTGCCCAACAATTGCCATCGGGCACTGTTTTGGACGGGGAAATCCTTCCCTATCCCAAAGGGGTTATTGGAAATTTTAATGACCTCCAAAAACGCATCGGTCGCAAGACGGTTGGCGCCAAGCTACTGCGCGATATTCCCACCCGATTTATGATCTATGATCTGCTAGAGTGGGAAGGCAAAGACTACCGAAATGAACCCCTTTGGAAACGACAGCAACAGTTAGCGCATCTTTTTGAACGCTATTCTGAACAAGAACTGCCTTGGGAACATTCCAACGTATTACAGTTTGATCATTGGGATGCGGTTGCTACAGAACGAAACAGAGCCCCTGAAATGCGCTCCGAAGGCTTGATGCTCAAAAAGAGGGATTCGATCTATGCCGTAGGACGTAAAAAAGGGGCTTGGTGGAAATGGAAATCAGATCCCAAAACTATTGATGCTGTGCTCACCTATGCCATGCGAGGTCACGGCCGCCGAACCAACCTCTATACCGACTACACCTTTGGTTTATGGGATGAAGGGCAATTGGTCACCTTTGCAAAGGCCTATTCTGGATTGACGGATAAAGAGATTCGAGAAGTGGATCGTTTTGTAAAGCAAAACACCCTTGCTCGCTTTGGTCCTGTTCGAGAGGTGACTCCACAACTTGTTTTTGAAATAGCCTTTGAGGGGATTGCCGCTTCCTCACGACACAAAAGTGGTGTTGCTGTGCGTTTTCCGCGAATTTTGCGGTGGCGGCACGACAAAAAAATTGAAGGAGCCAACAGTCTCTCGGATCTAAAAGAACTCCTTCCATGAGCGCAACATCAATCGACCAATGGTTTGCTGAACAGGGATGGAAACCCCTCCCCTTTCAAAAAAAAACTTGGAAAGCCTACGCGGCTGGAAAAAGTGGCTTTGTAAATGCACCCACAGGAAGCGGTAAAACCTATGCGCTTTGGGGTGGAATTATTCAAGAAGCACTCGCCAAGCCTCCCAAAAAAGGCGTACAGGCCCTTTGGATCACCCCCCTTAAAGCCTTGGCTGTGGAGATTCAGCAGAGCACACAACGAATGAGTCAGCATTTTGACCCCAAATGGAAGGTGGATCTCCGTACCGGAGATACCCCCTCAGCAGCACGAGCCAAGCAACGGAAAAGACCAAATTTTGGGCTGGTGACTACTCCCGAAAGCCTTCACCTACTGCTAGGCAGCAAAGAACACAAAGCCTATTTCTCAAACCTACAGTGCATTGTGATAGACGAATGGCATGAACTCATGGGCTCCAAACGCGGGGTACAAATAGAACTTGCCCTAGCCTATTTGAAATCTTTTCTCCCCCAACTAAAAGTATGGGGAATTTCGGCTACCATTGGGAATTTGGACCTCGCACAAGAAATTCTGCTTGGCGCAGATACTGAACAAGCTGTTCGGGTGGTTTCCCTGAGAAAGAAAACCATCAAAGTAAAGTCCTTGGTTCCCAAAAACATGGAACGATTTCCTTGGCGGGGTCATTTGGGCTTGCATTTGTTGAATGAGGTGGTTAAAGTGGTGGAGCGCTCTCGCTCCACCTTGGTATTTATCAACACCCGAGCCCAATGCGAAATATGGTTTCAACGGCTACTGGAAGCCCATCCCGATTGGGCTGGTCAGATGGCTATGCACCACGGGAGCATGAACAGAGAAACGCGGCTTTGGGTAGAAGAAGCACTGCGGAACGACCGTCTAAAATTAGTGGTTTGTACCTCTAGCTTGGATTTGGGTGTGGACTTCAGTCCTGTGGAAAGCTGTATTCAAATTGGCAGCCCCAAGGGAGTGGGGCGTTTTCTGCAACGCGCCGGACGCAGCGGCCACCAACCTGGCAAAGCCAGTGTAATTTATTTTTTGCCCACCCATGCCATGGAGCTCATTGAAGCCCTTGCTCTCCAAACCGCGATTGAGCAACAGATCATTGAAGATCGCATTCCCTACCTCAACAGTTATGATGTACTCATTCAATTCCTGATGACTTTGGCAGTGGGCGATGGCTTTTCCCCAAAAGCACTTTTTCCAATACTTCAAAATACGTTTTGCTTCCAAACCTTAGATCCAGATACTTGGCAGTGGTGCCTAAACTTTATCCGGCAAGGAAGTCAGAGCTTGGAGAATTATGACGAGTACAAAAAAGTGACCGTAGATGAAAACGACTGCTATCGCGTGGCCAATCGATCTATTGCCATGCGTCACCGAATGAGTATTGGAACCATCGTCAGCGATGCTGATTTATTGGTCAAATACCGTAAAGGGGGCTTTATCGGAACCATTGAAGAATGGTTTGTTTCCAAACTAATTCCCGGGGATGTGTTCACTTTTGGCGGGAAAAACTTAGAGCTGATTAAAATCCAAAACAACCAGGTGCTGGTCAAAAAATCCAAAGCCAAAAAAGCAAAAATTCCCGCTTGGATGGGTGGACGAATGAGTTTTAGCGCACATCTGAGCGAATTGATTCGCAACACCTTTTACCAATTGGAGACGAGCAACAGCCTAGAAAGTAAAGCCTTAGCACCCGTATTGACCCAGCAAAAAAAACAATCTCTGCTTCCTAGAGCTGAAGAATTACTGATCGAAACCTTTCCCTCTCGTGAGGGGTATCATGCGGTGTTTTATCCTTTCGAAGGCTATGCCATACACATGGCCATGGCCAGTATCGTTTCCTACCGTTTGAGTTTGTTAGCACCCACCAGTTTCAGCTTGGCTTACAATGACTATGGCTTTGAACTGGTCTCGGATCGCCCTATTGATCTAGAAGGGCTTTTGGACAACAATCTGCTATCGGCGACGGATGTTCTAGAAGATTTGAAAACAGGAATCAATGTGTCGGAAACAGCACGTCGAAAATTTAGAGACATCGCTGTGATTGGAGGCTTGGTCTTCCAAGGCACCCCCTCCCAGCCGATCAAAAGCAAGCACCTCCAGTCCAGCTCCCAATTGTTTTACGAAGTGTTTAAAGACTACGAGCCAGAAAATTTGCTCTATCAGCAAGCCCTTGCCGAAACTTTAGATCATGGCATGGAACAGGGACGACTAATGCAAGCCTTTGAACGCATGAATACGCAAGAGATTCGTTGGGTAAAAACCCACCAACCTACACCCTTTTCGTTTCCTTTGATTACCGATCGACTACGTGCCAAAATGTCTTCCGAATCGGTGGAAGATCGGATTCGAAAAATGTATTTACAACTGGAAAAAGACCTGTCGGATGGAAGTACCCATTAACCAACATCGCATGCTGTTGCTTCCCGAGGGAGCAATCTACTGGATCAACACTCAGACACTACTGATTGCCGACGCGCATTTGGGTAAAGTCACTCACTTTCGCAAAAATGGTTTTGCCGTTCCTCCGCAGATTCAGTTTTCCTTTTATAAAAAAATGGATTCCCTACTGGCAACCCATTCCATACACCGCATTTTCTTTTTAGGGGATTTGTTTCACAGCGCTCGCAATGCAGAATGGGATCGGTTTGTGAAATGGAATCAACAGTGCTCCATCCCAGCATACCTCGTCAAGGGAAATCATGACATTTTATCCCAAGAACTTTTGGCGGAAAGCGGTTTGGAGGTGGTGGACGAATGGCGAGAAGAAGGGCTTCTCCTGAGCCATCATCCTAAAGAACGAACAGGATTTTTCAATCTCTGTGGACATCTTCACCCGGGGGTTAGAATGCAAGGCAAAGGTCGTCAGCGCCTAAAGATTCCCTGTTTTTTTCATCGTCCCAAACAAATGATTCTCCCCGCATTTGGTGACTTCACAGGCTTGTTTATCCTACAACCTAAGGCCAACGACCAAGTGTATGCATTGGGAGAAAAGTCTGTTTTACCCATTTCCTTAAGGAAAAAATAGCCTGTATATTTACCAAAAAAAGAATTGCCCAATTTTCCGCTTGCGATACTGTCCGAAACGCCGCTTCAAAAAAAGCTGAAGCAAGCACTAGACACCCCACAAGTCAATCACTTTAAAACCGCAGTAGGATCGGGACGTACGCTAGCATTGGCCAGTTGTTTTCAGCAAGAAGCTCATTCGTTACTCTGGGTTTTAGAAAATCCCGAACAAGCAGCCTACTATCTCAACGATCTTGAAGAATTGTTGGGCACCACCAATGTTCTT
>Ga0206677_10001173_pt1 | contig 24436 bp, 22 predicted proteins | sample M130m12015metaG_FD_155475 | JGI IMG/M metagenome (GOLD analysis project Ga0206677, IMG submission 155475) | Ammonia-oxidizing marine archaeal communities from Monterey Bay, California, United States - M1 30m 12015 | ecosystem: Environmental > Aquatic > Marine > Intertidal zone | place: USA...
CTTTAATTTATATCGACGTATTTCTAATTATGGTGTCACTTGCAAGTGCTCTATATTTCTTAATAGTTGACCAAGGTAAAACTGAAAGCAAGAGAACCGCTTATAGTCTTGGTTTCAGGGTCGCCTTGGCTGTCATATTAGTAGTACTAGTAACGATTGGTCTTATAACTGGTGAACTAGGAAATTCTGTCCCTTGGGACGGGTCTTAGTTACAGTATATAAACAAACAAAAACAACATTACCCAAACAACGTCAACAAAATGCCAGTACCATGATGCTGCTTCAAAACCAAAATGATCGTGATCTTCGAAATGACCTGCAAATACCGATCTAGCCAACATAATTGCAAGCATTAATCCGCCCATCATGACATGAAATCCATGGAAACCAGTTAACATAAAGAAAGTAGATCCATAAATACCTGAATTAAGAGTCAAGCCATAATCTACATAAGCTTCATGATACTCTTCAGCCTGTAACCAAACAAAAATTATAGCAAGAACAACAGTAATACCTAAAAAGATATTAAATTTCTTCCTGTTACCATTTTTAAGACCAACATGTGCAAAGTGCACAGTAACACTGGAGCTTAAAAGAACGATAGTATTCCATAATGGCAACCACTCAAGTGCGTGGCCCCAACCTGGCCAAGCCATACTTTTTTCTGCAAGCACATATGCAGCTCCTTTATCTGGTGTTTCAATTAAAGGCCATACTGATTCAAAGCCATCCCATAAATCCAATGCAGCAACACCGATTCCTTTTTCACCCTCGCCACCTAACCATGGAACTGCAAAACTTCTTACATAGAAAAGGGCACCAAAAAATGCAGCAAAAAACATAACTTCAGAAAAAATAAACCATGCCATTCCATATACATATGATGTTTTTAATTGGTTGCTGTCTAAACCAGCCAAATGCTCTTTAATGACCTGTCTGAACCAAAAAAATAGCGTAGTAAATAAACTTGCGAATCCTGCATATAGAATGTAGACAGAATTACTTTCAGCATTTCCTAAATTATTAATTGTGCTAGAGGCTCCCATAACTAACAGAAATAAAGATACCGCCATAAATATTGGGAATCTGCTTTGATCTGGTACGTAATAATTTTGTGTGCTCATATTGTTATCTAATGCTCCATATTCATTTCATGACTGGCCATGGGCTCATCATTGTAATCTGTAATGTCAAAAATAGTGTATGACATGATAATGTTTTTAATATTTTCAGGAAGTTCGTTTGATACAAGAAGCTTTACAGGAAGAAGGGCTTCTTCACCTGGCATAAGCTCTTGTTGTTCGAAGCAAAAACATTCTAATTTCTTTAAATGTGCTGCTGCGTTAGAAGGGGCCACACTTGGAACAGCCTGTGCAACCATCTTTTTGTTTGTAGTATTCTTTACATAAAATGTTGCTGTGTAATATTCACCAGTAGTGATTTTCATAACTTCTTCAGAAGGCTCGAATACCCATGGCATATTTTCATTATTTGTTGAAATAAACTGAATGGCCAAAGGTCTGCCATCTTCTGTTAATAGGTCATCTTCATAATCAGATTGAAATACTTTCCCATTAATCCCTGTCACTTCACAGAAAACGTCATACAAAGGAACTAGTGCAAAACCAAAAGCAAACATAAGGGGAACTGCAATAACCAATTTCCTGAGTGTCTTTTTAGCTTCTGGGTTCATTAATCTATCTTTGGTGGAGTAGTAAATGTGTGATAAGGAGCTGGAGATGCAACAGTCCACTCAAGACCTCTTGCTCCTTCCCAAACTTGACCAGTAGCTTTCTTGCCACCCATTACTGTTTTTACAACAATAAATAAGAATAGGATTTGAGAAACTCCAAACAAGAATGCACCAACAGTTGACACCATGTTCCAGTCAGCAAATTGAAGAGCATAGTCAGGATATCTTCTCGGCATGCCTGCCAAACCTATAAAGTGTTGTGGGAAGAAAGTTACATTGACTCCAATGAAGGAAAGCCAGAAATGTAACTTACCTAATCTTTCATCGTACATATTGCCGCACCATTTTGGTATCCAGTAGTAAACTGCAGCCATTATTGAAAATATAGCTCCGGGCACAAGAACATAATGAAAATGCGCAACAACAAAATAAGTGTCATGATATTGAAAGTCAGCAGGGGTTATAGCTAACATCAAACCTGAGAAACCACCCATCGTAAATAGAACAACAAATGCACAAGCAAATAGCATAGGAGTCTCGAAAGTAATAGAGCCTCTAAACATTGTTGCAATCCAATTAAATACTTTTACTCCTGTCGGAACTGCTATGAGCATAGTTGCCCACATAAAGAATAATTCAGCAGCAAGAGGCAAGCCAACTGTAAACATATGATGAGCCCATACTACAAATGACAGGATTGCTATTGATAACATTGCCCATACCATTGATGAGTAACCAAATAATTGTTTCCTAGAGAAAGTTTCAATAATATGAGATACGATACCAAAAGCAGGCAATATCATTATATATACCTCTGGGTGTCCAAAGAACCAGAAAATATGCTGGAATAGAACTGGGTCGCCTCCGCCAGCTGCATTAAAGAAACTAGTGCCAAAATGTATATCCATTAACATCATAGTTACAGCCCCGGCAAGAACTGGCATTACTGCTATTAGTAGATATGCAGTTATCAACCAAGACCAAACAAATAATGGCATTTTCATTAATCCAACACCAGGAGCTCTCATGTTCATAATTGTTACGACCACATTAATAGCTCCCATGATTGATGAAGCTCCCATAATATGAACAGAGAAAATGAAGAAAGTTACGCTTGGTGGTGCATATGTTGTAGATAGTGGTGCGTAGAACGTCCAACCGAAGTTAGGAGCTCCGCCTTCCATAAATAGAGAAGAAAGCAATATAAAGAAAGCAAAAGGAAGAATCCAAAAGCTTAGATTATTCATTCTAGGTAATGCCATATCAGGCGCTCCAATCATCATTGGAACAAGCCAATTCGCTAAGCCAACAAATGCTGGCATAACTCCACCAAATATCATTATTAATCCATGAAGGGTGATCATCTGGTTATAAAACTCAGGCTCTACTATCTGCATTCCAGGTTGAAATAATTCAGCCCTGATTACCATAGCCATAGCTCCGCCAATTAAGAACATTGCAAAACTAAACCATAAATATAATGTACCTATATCTTTATGATTGGTTGTGTATAACCACCTTGTTAAGCCTTTAGCAGGCCCGTGGTGGTGATCGTCATGATGATTCTCTATAACTGCGCTCATATTTTTCTATCCTCTTCTTTAAATTTTTGGTTGTTTATAATCAACTATGTCTTTAGGAATAACTATTTCACCGTCTCCATTTTCAGCATTGCCCCAGGATTGTCTTGTATATGTGATTACAGCAGCCAACTCAACCTCTGATAAATAGCTAAATGAATTCATTGCAGCGCCTTGAACTCCTTCCATTAATATCTCTATATGTCTTTCTTTGTTATTTAAAGCTATATCGCTTCCTGCAAGAGCAGGGAAGATTCCTTGTATCCCTTCACCATTTGGTAGGTGACATGAAACACAATTAAGTGCATATACATCTTCACCCCTTTCAACTAACTCTTGAGTTGACCAATCTTTAGTTGTTAGTTCAGCAAGCTTCATTGCAACATCTTTTTTGTCAGAGACCCACTGATCATATTCATCTTGCTCAACAGCCTTAACAACTATTGGCATAAACCCATGATTTTTACCACATAACTCTGTGCACTTTCCTCTATAAATCCCAGGAACATCGACTTGGGTCCATGCTGTATTAACAAATCCAGGAATTGCATCCTGCTTAATAGCAAAATCAGGCATCCACCAAGAATGTATAACATCGTTAGCTGTTATTAAAAACCTAACTTTTTTTCCAACTGGGATTAGAACCATCTCATCAACTTCCTGAAGATAGTTTTCTCCCTTTGGAACAAGATTATAAATTTCATCAAGATCTGTAGATAGATTAGCAAAAAAACTAATATCGTCTTCTAGGTAATTATATTGCCACTTCCACTGATAACCAGTTACCTGAATGTTTATGTCGCCAGCCTCGTCATCATAAATCTTTACTAGGGTCTTAGAGGCAGGTATAGCCATCGCGATTAAAATTAAAAATGGAATGATTGTCCAAGCAATCTCAACTTTAGTGCTTTCATGAAAGGTTGCTGCAACCGGATTTTTCTTTTTAGTATGAGCATACATTGAGTAAAACATAACAGCGAAAACTACAACGCCAATAGCAACACAAATCCAGAAAATTAACATATGTAATTCAAAGACTTCATTACTAATATCTGTAATTCCTCTTGTCATATTGAGTGCAAACCAGTCTGCTTTGATTGGACTAGCAACTAAAAGCACTGCTGCAATAGTAATGTGATGAAATTTTGTTAAATATTTAAGTAACATTTATGTGTGTCCTGTGAAAGTGTGTATAGAAATAAAATTCCCTTATAACCTATTATAAGGTATTTATATAATTAAAACAAAAAATTGCCCCATAAAATTTGGTGCATATGATATCTTTTTGTTGCTTGTTTTACTAGCTTTTGCTGGCTTTGTAATCTTCAATATTAATAACATTAATAGACTTATTATTTTTTGTTTTTAAGACAGGTCTATTTTCTTTAAAATCACATTTAACACAATAAATTAAGTCATCGTCTGGATTAATGGCAATAGTATCTTGAGCCTTACATGATGGGCAAACAGCCCCTGCTATAAACTGAATAAATTTACTCATTTTTTAAATCCTTAAGCTCTGTTACTACTTCAAAAACTGAAGGTAGTACACCAAACCATTTTTTAAATGATTGTGCGGCTTGATTAACCAACATGCCAGTTCCATCATAAACATTTTCTGAATACTCTAAAGCCCAATTACAAAAAGGAGTCTCGTCGAGTGAATAATTTAAATCATAAAAATAAGGTTTTTCAGAAAGATTTAGCTCGCCGGGGTTTAAAAAGTTACCTGTGAGCCCTGCGGAGCTTCCATTAATTATTACATCGTATGGCTCTTCAAAGTTTGTCATTAGATTTATTGAGCCATAATTAGAATATTTATCTTTTAGATAAATAGCTTTTTCAATAGTTCTATTTTTTATCGAAATTGAACGAGGTTTTTCAAAAATTATTCTATAAAGAATGCTTTCAATGGCTGCTCCTGCTCCAATCAAAAGCACATTCTTATTTTTTAAACTTATTTTTTTAGATTGCAAGTCCTCTATGAATCCAGTGCCGTCAGTAGAATCAAGTACATATTTTTTATTCTTTATTGAAATTGTGTTTACAGCATTGATTTGTTTGGCTTCAGGAGAGATGCTCCCATCTAGTGAGGCGGCCTCACTTTTAAATGGTAATGTAATATTTAGTCCTTTTGCCAAAGGATCAGAAAAAAAATCGCTTACAAAGCTATTAAATTTTTCTAGATCTACCTTGTGGGCTTTATAGTCAAGATTGATCTTCTCTTGCCTTGCAAATCTAGAATGAATGAAAGGTGATAATGAGTGTTCTATAGGATTGCCAACAACACCCAGCTTAAACTTCTTAGACATTCCAATCACTATTAATATGTTTTAAAAGTTGTTTTTCCATCTTTATGTAAGAGTTATCTTTTTTATATGACCACTTTACATCTTTTGGAAGTGAGGCAAGGATAGATTGTATTCTTCCGTTTGATTGAAGACCGAAAGCAGTCCCCCTATCATTTACTAAATTAAATTCAGCGTATCTACCTCTCCTTAGTAGCTGAAAATCCTTTTGCTCTTTATTGAATTTTGTTTTTTTTCTTTTATTAGCAATATGCATATAAGAAGATAGGTATTGATCAGCAATACTTGATAGCATCTCTGTGGTCTTGGCTAGATTCATTTGGGTAAAATTATCAAAAAATATGCCTCCAACCCCTCTTCTTTCGTTTCTATGAGGAATAAAAAAGTATTCATTACAATTTTTAGAGAATTTTTTATAAAAACTTTTGTTATAACTATTCAATAAAGCCTTAGCATCATCATGCCACTTAATATTATCTGATTTAAATGAGATGTATGGTGTCAAATCATAGCCTCCTCCTGCCCACCACTCTTTAATCTCTTTATTTCTGTCTAGGATACAAAAAAGCCGTATATTGAGATGGCTCGTTGGAATATATGGGTTTTTTGGGTGGCTAATTACAGAAAGTCCCATTGCCTGATATCCATTATTAGATGACTTTACTAAAGCATTACCAAGTGCTGCTTTTGGAAGTTTTTTTCCAGAAATTGATGAAAAATTAACTGCGCAGTTATCAAAAAATGCACCTGACTCAATTACAAAAGTTTGGCCCCCACCGCCTTCAGGCCTCTTCCATTTATCAAAGGTTGTTCTCGCCGCATTTGATTTCTCTACTTTAGAAAAAGATTCTATAATTTTCTCTTGAGAATTTTTAAATATATGTTCTAAATTTTTTATCATTTTAATTACGGATTATTTCTCTTGAAGAAAGATCAATTATTCTAGATGGTCTTTTATGCAAGCCTAATGCTTCATTGTAATAGGCGACATCAGCATCATCAAACGTAGACATAATTTCTTCAGGATCATTAATATTATCTTGTCCTGATATGTTTGCAGAGGTTGACACTAATAAACTATTAAATCCTTCAAATAATGTATTTATAGGTAAGTGATTACTTACTCTTACAGCAATTTTTCCAGTTTTATTTTGGAGATGCTTTGGAAGATTTGTTTTGTATTTTATAAGAAATGTTACTGGTCCAGGCCAATACTCATTTAAACAATCTATTTCATCATCAGATAGTCTTTCTGTGAATTCCTCGATAGCTTTGTAAGATTTTATTAGCAGAATAAAGCTTTTTTTATGTTCTCTTTTTTTAAGTTTATATATCTTTTTAAATGCGCGCTCATCTAAAGCGTTGCAACCCAAACCCCACACACCCTCTGTTGGATGCGCTAGAATTTTACCTTTATTAAGCCAATCAATAGACTGAGTTACATCTAAAGATTTGGAAGACAATTATGAATTAAGAGCTTTATCTTTTTTTAGCACTTCGTCTCTCATATTATTTTTATAGTCAGTTAGTTTAGATGAAAGATCTTCATCAGAAGTTGCTAAAATTTGTACAGCAAGTATAGCGCTATTTTTTGCACCACTTTTACCAACAGCAACTGTAGCAACAGGAACCCCTGGAGGCATCATTGCAGTTGATAATAAAGAGTCTATTCCACCCATTCCACCAGACTCGATTGGTATTCCTATTACTGGCCTTGTAGTATGTGCAGCCACGGCGCCTGCTAAATGAGCGGCCATTCCAGCAGCAGCTATAAAAACCTTACACCCATCATTTTCTGAAGTTTTAATGAGATCCATTACTTCATGTGGAGTTCTGTGCGCAGAGAGCACGTTTTTAGTATATTTAACTCCAAAAGAGTCTAAAATAGGGAAAATAGCCTCTACAACTGGTAAATCAGAGTCGGAGCCCATTAATATTGATACTTGTGTTTGATCTGTCATGTTTTGGTATAAGTGGATTATAATTGTTAAATTATAATGAAAAATAATAATATATGGCAACAAATACACTTAAAATTTTAAAGTTTCCTGATCCAAGGTTAAGAACTGTTGCAAAAAAAGTAACAAAATTCGACAAAAGTCTAGAAAAACTAGCAAAAAACATGCTAGCTACTATGTACGAAGACAATGGGATAGGCCTTGCTGCGACACAAGTAGATCATCATATCCGTCTAATTGTTATGGATCTTAGCGATGAAAGAGATCAGCCTATGTACTTTGTTAATCCAGAATATAAAATACTAGACAATCATTCCTTATTTTCATTTGAAGAGGGTTGTTTATCTGTTCCTGGTTTTAATGAAACAATTTCCCGACCAGATAAGATAGATTTAACCTACCAAGACCTTAAAGGAAACATCCATCACGAGCAACCTGAAGGTCTTTTGACTGTGTGTATTCAGCATGAAATGGATCATTTAGAGGGCAAGCTCATGGTTGACTACATAAGCCCAATTAAAAGAGATAGAATTAGAAAGAAGCTATCTAAGTAACTTAGCAGATTTTAACGGATTTTAACAGTATTATAATGGCATTTAAGAGAATATAATGAATATTTTGTTTGCAGGAACACCTGATCCATCAGCAAGAATATTGGACTATCTCATAGCAGACTCAAGTTTAAATGTTATTGGTGTATTAACTCAGCCAGATAAGCCCCAAAAAAGAGGAAAAATAGTTGCAGAGTCGCCCGTCTCTAATATTGCATATCATAATAAAATAAAAACATTCAAGCCATATGACCTAAATGACAAACAATTAGTATCAGAAATAAGCGCCTTAGACATCGACATTCTTTTGGTTGCTGCTTATGGGAAAATTCTTCCTAAATGGCTTCTGTTATTATCAAACATATTTCCTGTAAATATTCATTATTCTTTGCTCCCAAAATACAGAGGAGCATCTCCAATTCAAACCTCTCTATTAAATGGCGATGAAATAACTGGTGTTACTTTTATGAAAATGAGCGAAGGTTTAGATGAAGGAAATATTATTAAAAGGTTTCCTCTTAAGATTGAGCATAAGCACAATAAAATAATGCTAGAAAATGATCTTTGCTCATTAGCGATAAACAACTTAACTGATGTTATTAGTTTAATTAAATCAGATAAGTTAAATCTTGAGAGGCAAGACGATAGCCTCGCATCTTTTTGTTCTAAGATTGATAAAGCTGATTCTCTTGTAAACTTTCATTCACCAGCAGGTGATATTTTTAACAAGCATAGAGCCTATTATGAGTGGCCTGGAACAGCTTTTATTTATAAAAATATAAGAATAAAAATTGGCGAAATGTGTGTATCTGATATTGATTCCTCAGGTAAGCCTGGCAAAATATTAAAATTTGATACAACAGGATTATACGTAAATACTGATAGTAAAGCCATAGTGATTACTTACTTACAATTTCCTGGAAAAAAAATGATCTCTTGTTCTGATGCATTTAATGCCTATAGGAATTTTTTTGAATAAAAATTATTTTTATAGAAACCTTTTAATTACATTAAAAGAGGTTTAATTTACTCTTTATGAAAATAGTAATTCTTGGTGCTGGTCGTATTGGCGGAAGTCTTGCAAGAAATTTGTCTAAAAGCAATTACCAGGTGTCGATCGTTGATGAGAATAAAAATAGACTATCAGACTTAGAAGATAAATTAGACATAATGAGCGTTGAAGGAAATGCTTCTTCCATAACTACTTTGAAAAAATCTGGCCTAGATGAAGAAACAATTGTAATTGCAGTTACCTCAAATGATGAAGCAAATATTATCGCCTGCCAGATATCTAAAAATGTATTCAAAGTTAAAAAGACAATTTGTAGATTTAAGGATGACTCCTATATTGATCAATTGGATATATTTGGTGAGGGTATTATTGATATACCAATCAGCCCTGAAAATGAGGTTACCTCTCACCTAATTGAGTTAATTAAGCACCCAGGAGCAGAGCAAATTGAAGAATTTGCAGAGGGTAAAGTAAAGCTAGTTTCTGTAAAAGCAAAAAAGAAAGGTAAATTAGTTGGAAGAGAGCTTAAGCATATAAAAGATGACATACCTGAGGTAGATGCCTATATACCTTCTATATATAGAAAAGGTAAGCCTTTTATCCCTGAAGGAGATACGGTTATTAAAGAAGGGGATGAGGTATATTTCATATCTTCAGAAGCAAATATAGAAGCTATTGTAGAAGAGTTTAGGAATCATGAAGACTCCTACTCAAGAATTATGATAGTTGGAGGGGGTAAGATTGGCTTCTCTTTAGCAAAAGATCTTGAAAAAACATATAAAGTTAAATTAATAGACTCAAATAGCGATAGATGTAGTGCTTTATCTAAGGATTTAGAAAAAACAATAGTTCTATGTGGCTCTGCAACTGATGAAAGTTTATTAAAAAGCGAAAATATATCAAATATTGATCTTTTTTGCGCCCTAACCAACGATGACGAAACAAATGTTATGTCTTCTCTTCTTGCAAAGAAAATGGGCGCCAAGAAAACTATGATTATTCTAAATAACCCATCCTATCTTGGTCTGGTACCAGGCTTTATTGATATTTATATAGCTCCATATCGCCTTACTGTATCTTCTGTTCTCCAAGATCTTAGGGATAGTGATGTGGCTCAAGAAGTTATCTTAAAAACTGATTTAGGAGCAGAGGCTATAGAGGGGATTGTGCATGCGAATGAATATACATCGCCTTTATTTGGAAAGCCGATCAAGGAAATACCTTTGCCTGAAGGCTGCTCTATAGGTGCTGTTATTAGACATGGTGAGGTCATAATGCCCAATTCGGGCGTAGAGCTTGCTCTTAATGACCATTTAATTGTTTTCTTATCAGACAAAAACCTGTTGAACGAAGTTGAGTCTCTATTTAAGTCTTAGCAATGAATCTAAAATCAATAATTAATCTTTTTGGCATCCTTGTGATGTTTTTCAGCATGTCATTTATATTTCCAATGATAGTCTCATGGGTTTATATGGACAAAAGTCTAGATATATTTGTATTAACTTTCCTCATTGTTTTTACTTTTGGCTTTTTGGGCTGGTATTGCACTAAAGGGTCCATAAAAGATCTTAGTCAAAGTGATGGATTTATAATAATTACCTTTTTTTGGTTAATTCTTTCAATTGCTGGCTCTATTCCATTTTATTTAAGCGGGATGTCACTGGTTGACTCTTTTTTTGAATCTATGTCAGGTATTACAACAACAGGAGCGACTGTTCTATCTGGGCTAGACGACATGCCTCAGTCTATATTGTTTTATAGACAGCTTCTTCAATGGATGGGCGGCATGGGTTTAATTGTTCTAGCAATTGCTGTTATGCCTTTACTTGGTATAGGCGGTGGTCAGCTTTATAAAGCTGAAATACCTGGAGCAATGAACGACCAAAAACTCACACCACGTATCAAGGAGACTGCTCAGGCTTTATGGGCTATTTATCTAATATTAACCCTAGTATGCGCTTTTCTGTATTTTGTAGCGGGAATGACAGTCTTCGATGCTATATCTCACAGCCTAAGCACTGTTTCTATTGGTGGCTTCTCTACGCATGATTTAAGCATAGGTTACTTTAATAATAGGGCTGTGGAGATTATATGTATGGTATTTATGCTTTTATCAGCCCTTAGTTTTACCCTACATTACTTTGCTTTTTATATGAAAAAGCCTCTTAAATACTTTTATGATCCTGAGCTAAGGTTCTTTATATCAATAGTTATTCTTATTTTTACTATTACTGCCTTTATTAATTTCTTTTCTTCCAATAGTGACGCCACTATAAGTCAGCTACTGTTTCAATCCATATCTATAATAACAACAACTGGTTTTTCTATTGGTGATACTTCTGGCTGGTCACCATCTATTGGCTTTCTTCTTCTTATTGGTGCTTTTGTTGGAGCCTGTTCAGGCTCAGTTGGTGGGGGTGTAAAGTCATGGAGAGTATTGATCATTATTAATTATGCATACATAACTCTTAAAAAAATGATTCACCCTAATGCGGTGATTAGTTTGAAAATAGGAACCAAGAGTGTTGACGATTCAGTGGCCTCGTCTGTTTGGGGATTCTTTTCTATATACGTTATTTCTTTTGTAATACTTTTACTTTCTCTTCTAGTTACAGGATTAGATTTTGAGTCTGCTTTCTCTGCAATTGGAGCATGCTTAAACAATCTTGGTCCTGGGCTTGGTGAGGTATCAAACAACTATCAGTCTGTATCTTCTGCAGGTAAATTAATATTATCTTTTGCAATGATTTTAGGAAGACTAGAAATCTTCACTTTATTAGTATTGTTAACCCCTGCTTTTTGGAGTAAGTAAAACTTTAAATAGCATAGGGGTCTGTATTTTTTGGCCGAGCTTTTTTAAATCTTTTGTATTCCCAAGAGTAATCTCTTGGGTTGATATTAATTAAATTTTCAATACTTTTATTCATAGAAAGTGTGCACTTACTATCATTATATATATCGTCATCATTGGGTCTTATTGTAATATATAAATTATTATGATTTGAGTTCATACAACAAAATATTACTGGCTTTTGTGTTTTCACTGCTAGAGATGAGGCTAAGGTTGTTGTATAAGCATCTTTATTAAACAGCGCTACATATTCGCCCATTCCTGCTTGGGGAACTTGATCTGCTGCAAGGCAAATCACTTGATTCGAAAGCAATGATTTATATATTTTTCTAACTCCATTCATACTTGTTTCATAAGTTTTACTTCCATCATTTTCTCGCTCTTTCCTTACAAAGTTATCTAGAGTTTTATTTTTTATTTTTTTATATAGGGTGGTGGTTTTTGTTTTTGAATTGATCCACTTAAGCAACATGTCAACACTACGATTATGAATTGCTATTACAATCAATCCATTTTTATTTTCAATATTACGGCTCATTAGAAAATTATTTTCTATTTTATAAATATTTTTGCCTGCTTTGAAAATTGGCCGAGACCAAGAAATCATAGATTCGTATCCACTTACAATTGTCTCGATAACACTCTCATTTGCTAGTCTGATTTTTTGATCATCATTAAGTTCTGGATAACATAGATTAATATTAATTAGAGTTACTCTATAAATTTCACTATATTTATGTAGCCGTAATCCTATAAATAGAACAACCACACACCTAATTAATACTATAGGAGTGATTGTGAATAAATAAAATAAAGCTTTCATAGTGCTTGAATATACTCTGATTGATATATAATCATTAATGATTTAACACAATATAGGTTTATTTGATATAAATTACAATATCACTAAAAAGAACATTTGTTGCTTTTTAAACAAAAGGAGATTGAATTGACTGCAAAAAATATGGATGACCTAGTTTCTCTTTGTAAAAGAAGGGGTTTTATTTTTCAATCAGGTGAAATTTATGGCGGCATGCAAGGAATGTATGATTTTGGCCCACTTGGTGTTGAGCTTAAAAACAACCTAAAACAGGCATGGTGGAGCTCAATGATCTATGAAAATGACAATATTGAAGGCTTAGATGCTGCAATATTATCAAATCCAACAGTTTTGAAGTATTCAGGTCATGAAGATACCTTTTCTGACCCTATGGTTGATTGCAAGTCTTGTAAGTCACGATGGAGAAGTGACCTGCTTGAAGATGATAAGTGTCCTGGGTGTGGTTCTAAAGACCTTACAGAGCCAAGACCATTTAACTTAATGTTTAAAACAAATATAGGGCCTATTGATGATGGCGAAACATTTGGCTATTTAAGGCCTGAAACAGCACAATCTATTTTTACAAATTTTAAAAATGTTGTTGATTCTTCCTCAAAGTCATTACCGTTTGGTATTGCACAAATTGGAAAGGCTTTTAGAAATGAAATAACTCCAAGAAATTTTATTTTTAGAGTCAGAGAGTTTGAACAAATGGAGCTTGAGTTTTTTGTTGCCCCTGGAACTGATGAAGAGTGGCATAAAAAGTGGGTAGATATTCGTTTGTCGTGGTGGGAAGAACAGGGTGTCTCATCAGAGAATATTGAACTATATGATGTTCCAAAAGATGAATTAGCGCATTACTCAAAAGGCACAATAGATGTAATGTATAAGTTCCCTCACGGACTAGAGGAGTTAGAAGGTATAGCCAATAGAACTGACTTTGATTTAGGCTCACACTCAAAAAAACAAGATGAACTAAATATTACTGCAAATGTTATGAAAAATAACTCATCAAATACCAGATTGGCTATACAAGATCAAGATACAAATAAATGGGTAGTTCCTTATGTGATTGAGCCATCGGCAGGTGTTGAGCGAGGCATATTAGCAATAATAAATGAAGCATATAATGTTGAGAAATTAGAAAATGGCAAAGAAAGAACTGTTTTGAAGTTAAGGCCCCATTTATCACCAATCAAGGCTGCTGTTATTCCGCTTAAAAAAAATAATGATGAGTTGGTCATGCTTGCAAGAGAGGTTAAGAATTCATTACAAAAACTTAATCTAGGTAGAATTATTTTAGAAAATACAGGAAATATAGGAAAAGGTTATAGGCGTCATGATGAAATTGGAACTCCTTTGTGTATAACAATTGATTTTGATAGCTTGGAAAATAAAACAGCCACTGTGCGTGATAGAGATTCTATGGAACAAGAGGTTGTGGCAATCGCAGATCTTCAGAGCTATCTTCTTCAGAAAATTAATAGTTAATTAATGAGATTATTTGGTAGTCTTCTATTTAATATAGTTTTCTACATTAGTCTAATATTGATATGTATATCAATAATGATATTAAGGCCTTTTGTAACTACAAAAAAATTACAATATTTTGCATCTTTTTGGATAAAGTTTTTATTGCTTACCTTAAAATTCTTTTGTGGTATTTCATGGAAAGTTGAAGGGCTATCTAATATTCCAAATGAACCTTGCGTGGTTGTTTCAAATCATCAAGGGCAGTGGGAGTCACTATTCATACAAACATTAATTATTCCTAATACAAGCATAGTTAAAAGAGAGCTGTTGCTTATTCCATTTTTTGGCTGGGCCCTCAGATGTATGAGGCCTATTACATTAAATAGAGCAAATAAATTTAGTAGCCTTAAAAAAGTTATAAAAAAAGGCGTTGAAAGAATAAACGAGGGCTACTCAGTTGTATTATTTCCTGAGGGCACCAGAATATCTCCAGAGAAAGGCATACAAACATTTGCAAATAGTTGTGGTCTTCTCTCGGCAATGAGCGCCGCAAGCGTGATTCCTATATGTCATAACTCCGGCAGGTATTGGATAAATAAGAAATTTATAAAAGAGCCAGGGGTTATAACAGTTAGAATAGGGGCTCCAATTAAGGGCTCTGATGCAAAAGAAATTACCAATGAATCGTATGAATGGATTAAAAATACCTACGAAGAAATAAATTAAATATCTAAATCTGTTACTGTTAAAGCGTTCTCATTAATAAACTCTCTTCTTGGCTCGACATCGTCTCCCATAAGCATTTCAAAAGAATGATTGGCATCTTGAACGTCATTAATGGTTACTTGTTGCATTCTTCTTTCTACTGGGTCCATTGTTGTTGTCCATAGCTGCTCAGGATTCATCTCACCAAGGCCTTTATATCTTTGTACTTCGAGACCTCTTCCTCCATTTTTTGAAAACTCTGCTACAGCATCTTCTTTTTGTTGTTCATCAGATGCATAAACGTATTCTTTTCCTTTTGTAATTTTGTATAAAGGGGGTAAAGCTATATATACGTGCCCTCTTTCAACAATTTCAAACATTTGCCTGTAGAGAAAGGTTAATAACAAGGTTCTAATGTGCGACCCGTCTACATCTGCATCTGTCATTATAATAATCCTATGATATCTGAGCTTTTCAATATCAAAGTCATCTTTGCCTATACCACAACCCAAAGCTTTAATAAGTGTCCCTACCTCTTGTGAACCAAGAACCTTGTCTATTCGGGCCTTTTCAACATTTATAATTTTTCCTTTCAGTGGAAGAATAGCTTGATTCTTTCTATTTCTTCCTTGTTTTGCTGAGCCTCCAGCGGAGTCTCCCTCTACAATATATATCTCTGATAGTGTTGGGTCCTTTTCTTGACAGTCTGCAAGCTTTCCTGGAAGACCGGCTATCTCAAGCACTCCCTTCCTTCTTGTCATTTCTCTTGCCTTTCTTGCTGCTTCCCTAGCCAAAGCAGCTTCAGCGACCTTTGCGTATATTCCAGCAGCGTCTTTAGGATTTTCTAATAGGTAATCATTAAAATGATTACTAAATACTGTACTTACAACACTCTCAACTTCTGATGAAACTAATTTTTCTTTGGTTTGTGAAGAAAATTTAGGATCTGGCACTTTTACTGAAATTATTGCAACTATCCCCTCTCTAACATCCTCACCCAGTAAATCAGTTGGGGTTTTTTTTGCGTTTTCTTTTTTTATAAACGCTTTTAAAACTCTAGTTAAACTTCCTCTAAAGCCTGCTAAATGAGTCCCGCCATCTTTTTGAGGAATATTATTTGTATAACATAATACGTTCTCAGTATAAGAGTCTGTCCACTGAAGCGCTATTTCTACACCAACATCATTTTCAGTAGCAGAGCACTCAAAAATTTCTGTTACGTGCTTTTTTGTGCCTTTTAGGTAAGTTACATAACTCGAAAGACCGCCGCTATTTTTGAATTTCTTTGATTTGCCAGTTCTTTCATCTATAACATTTATTGAAACGCCTGCATTTAAAAAAGATAGCTCTTGTATTCTTTTGTGTATCTTATCTATTTCAAAAATTACTGAGGAGAAGGTTGTGCTTGATGGATAGAAGGTTATTTCTGTTCCTGTTTCTTTGGAAGCGCCCAACTTTTTTAGTTTTGCAAGTGGTACTCCGTGCTTATACTCTTGAAAGTATTCACCGCCATCTCTGCATACTTTAAGAATAAGCCTATCAGATAATGCATTAACAACAGAGACACCAACACCATGGAGGCCACCAGAAACTTTATAACTATTATCATCAAACTTACCGCCTGAGTGAAGGGTAGTTAAAATTAGCTCCGCAGCTGATATGCCCTCGTCTTTATGAACATCCACAGGGACGCCTCTTCCATTATCCTTGACTGTAACAGACTCATCTTTGTTAATAATTACATTTATATCAGAACAGTGACCAGCCATTGCTTCATCAATACAATTATCAAGTACTTCAAAAACCATATGATGAAGACCAGAGCCATCATCTGTATCACCTATGTACATGCCGGGTCTTTTTTTAACCGCTTCAAGCCCTTTTAAAACCTGAATATTTGATGAGTCGTAGGTGGCTTCTTCTGCTTTTTTTGGCATAAATTTTTATTTTAATTGTTCCACGTGGAACTTTTTAAATTCTCTAAAATCAGCATCTATTTTACTACTAAAATGATCATCTATACAGGAAAAAATAATCTGATTGTTTAAAAAATCAAGGAGGTTTAAAAAGACCTTAAATGTATTGTCGTCTAGCTCAGATTTAATATCGTCTATTATTAATACCGCATTGATGCCATAGTGTTTTCTTAGCACCTCGTGTTGCGCACAACACCATAAAATAGAAAAAAGTTTTTGTTCTCCTCTTGAAAGTATTTGCTTGGCTTCTATGCCTTTGATAAGAAACCTTATGTCTGCTTTATGTGGCCCTTTTGTAGTCGATTTTCGCCTGAGGTCTGCATAACGATTGTTTATAAATAAATCTGATAAATTAAGGTCGGTCTCCCACCCAGGATAAAAACTAACATCTATGTTAACTAAGAATTCTGTTGAGGGTGTTTTATCTAAACTCTTTACTAAATCTGTTAATTCATAAAGCGTTTGATCAAAAAAAAGTTTTCTTTGTTTTGTTAGTTCTTCACCAAGGTCTGAAAGTTTGTTTTCCCAGGGCTCAATGTTTGTCAAAGACCCTGCTTTTAAAAGGGCATTCCTTTGTTTAAGACATCTGTAATAGCCAAACCATACTTCTGAAAACTGTTTGTCGCTAATAAAAAGAGATTTGTCTAATAACTTTCTCCTAAAATCAGGAGGCGCATCAGCAAAAGAAAAGGTGTTGTTGTGAATGGATGTTGAGGGGAATTCTCTTATGAGATTGCTTGTGGTTGTTTTTGTATTATTAAGTAATATCGATATTGGTTTTGATTGTTGTTTTGTAATGACTAAAGAGTAGCCCGAAGTGGAATCATAGCCCTTAATATTAAATGCCTCCTCTCCTATTGAAATTAAAGACTGGAGGTTTCCGCTTTTAAAGGATTTTGCACTAGAACATAGATTGATAGCTTCAAGAATGGATGTTTTACCACAACCGTTTTTTCCATAAAAAAAGTTTACTCCTGGTGAAAGATTTATGTTTAAAGAGGAAAAGCACCTAAAATTATTAAGTGTTAGGTTGTTGATCATTGAATTTAAATAATTTAAATAAGAAGTGGCATCACGACATATTTAAAGCTTTCAGAGCCTGGATTTGTTATTAAACAACTTTTGTTAGACCCAAAAAAGTGGATTTCAACATTATCATCGTCAATAGAAGATAGAATTTCTTGTATGTAGTTAACATTAAATGCTATATCTGTGGGCTCTCCGCTATAAGAACATGATATTGATTCTTCTGCTTGCTCTTTTTCAGGGTTGTTAGCAGAAATATTGATGGAATTATCAGATGTAACAATTCTAACTCCTCTGAACTTTTCACTTGATAAGACACTAACCCTGCTAAGACTTTCAGAAAGAAGTTTTCTATTGATAGAAAGGGTAGAGCTATCACCAGAGGGAATTACTTGTTCGTAGTCAGGGAACTTGCCCTCAATAAGCTTACTAGCAAACGTTGTTCCTGATATATCCACAATAATTGAGCTTGATCCTAGCCTTAAAACAACATTTTCTGAACTATCACCTACGAGTTTGCCTATTTCATTAATTGATTTTCTTGGAACTATGCCCGTCAATTGTCCCTGCACCCCTTCGTTTAGTGGCAATGTCGCCATAGCAAGCCTGTGAGCATCAGTTGCAACACTGGTTACCAGGGTGTCTTCAACAAACAAATATAAACCGTTTAAATAATGACGCCAATCTTGATTGCCCATTGCAAATGACGTTTTGCCAATAAGTGATTTGAGGTTTTTTGGGGTAATATTTATTGAATCTCCAGCCTCCTCCTTCTCAAAAACAGGAAAATCTTCACTTGGCAATGTGGCTAGATTATATTTTCCAGAATTCGTTTCTATTCTTAAGTTGTCTCCATCGAGAAAGAAGTGTATCTCCGAACCATCACTAAAAAGCCTACAAAGCTCACTTAGTTTTTTTGCTGGCGCTGTTGTTTTACCACCGCTTTTGAAGTTTGATATTGTTGATATAGTAGAGATTTCTGACTCTAAGTCAGTAGCAGTAAGCCTTAAAGATGACTCATCTACCTCAAATAAAACATTAGCCAGAATTGGTAGTGTTTGTCTTTTTTCAACAACACCTAATGTTGAGTTAAGTGATTTTACAACCTCTTCTTTTGTAATATAAAAATCCATAATTAATTAGTAAGGGCCCTGTTTAGGTTTCTATAATCCTCTTCTTGTGAAGGATTTTCTTTTCTTAGCTCAGCAATTTTTTTACACGCATGAAGAACAGTGGTGTGGTCTCTGCCGTTAAAAGCCTCGCCTATTTCTGGCAGGCTGTGGTTTGTTAATTCTTTTGTTAAAGCCATTGCAAGCTGCCTAGGTCTTGTAATGGACCTGCTTCTTCTTTTAGATAAAAGGTCAGAAAGCTTAATATTGTAATATTCAGCAACTGTTTTTTGTATGTTTTCTATACTGACCATTTTTGCAGATATAACAAAGAGATCTTTAAGCGCATCTTTTACTAGGGCTAAATCTACAGGCTGGTTTGTAAATCTTGCGTTTGCAATCACCCTTTTCAAGGCTCCTTCAAGCTCTCTAATATTAGAGCGTATTCTTTGTGCAATGTAAATTGCGCAATCATTTGGCATCTCTACACCCATAGATGAGGCTTTTTGAAGTAATACTGCTGCCCTTGTTTCTAATTCTGGTGGGTCTATTACAACAGGAAGACCCCAGCCCAGTCTTGACTTAAGTCTTTCCTCTAAACCATCTATTTCTTTGGGGTATTTATCACAAGTCAAGATCATTTGATTATTTCTATCCAATAAGGCATTAAATGTATGGAAAAACTCCTCTTGGGACTGCTCTTTTCCTGCAAAAAACTGTATATCGTCGATAAGAAGTGCGTCTGCATTTCTATAAAATGACTTAAACTCATTCATTGCGCCGAGCTGAAGTGCTTTTACCATGTCTGAAACGAACTTCTCTGAATGGACATATACTATTCTTTTTCCTGGCTCGTTTTTAAGTATCTCATTGCCCACAGCGTGCATTAAATGGGTCTTTCCAAGACCAACGCCCCCATAAATAAAGAGAGGGTTATAGTCACCTTTTGGGTTTGAAGCAACCTGTTTTGACGCTGCTAACGCAAGGTGGTTAGACTTACCTTCGACAAATGTCTCAAAAACATATGAAGGAACAAGCTTTGTATCCTCTGACTTGCTTTGATTTTTATATTTATCGACAAATGTTTCTTTTGTATGTGTTTTGAAGACAAGGCATATATCTTTCTTTGACTGTGTTTTAACCATTTGGGTTATTTCTTCAGCAAGATTGGTTTCTACATAGTTAAGAATAAAATCATTAGGGGCCACCAACTCTAGTGTGTTTTCACTCAAACTAGCTTTTAAAGGTCTGATCCAGGTGTTAAAGTCATCCTGCGATAGTTTATTTTCTAGTCTTTCTGAGCATTTATTCCAAAATTCCAATCTCTTCTCCTCTTGTGTGATTGTCTAGTCTATTAAAAAATACACAAGATATCTACAGAATAACTTTATGAATTTTCTGTGGATAACTTGTTTATATAAATTAATTTTATGTTTTTATATATATTTGTGAAAACTGTGAATTATTGGGCTATAATGCGCCACTAATTTTTTTAGGCGGTGAATTATGAAAAGAACGTTTCAACCAAGTACGTTAAAAAGAAGCAGAACCCATGGCTTCAGAGCAAGAATGGCGACTAAAGCAGGTAGGGCTATTCTGTCTGCTAGGCGAAAAAAGGGGCGTAAGGTCTTAACTGCTTAAGCTGTTTTAAACTTGGCTTATTCAAAGCTTCCAAAACACTTTCATTCATCAAGGCGATTAAGAATTTTTTTTGTTGAGGGAGATCCTGACAACCTAAGAGTTTCAATCTCTAAAAGAAATTTTAAGCTTGCTGTTGACCGCAATAAAATAAAAAGACAAATAAAAGAAACATTTCGAACCAACAACCTGTTCTCAGAAAAAGGCTGTTTTGTTGTTATTGTCTATAAAGATTATTTTAATGATGCGGGCGAGAGCCCTTCTGTTGAAATCATTAAGGCTGTAGAATCATCAAACCACTAACGGATAATAAAAATGAACATAAGAAAAATTTATTTAGCAATTATATTTGTTTTATCAGCATCGCTTTTTTATCAATGGAATGCTGAGAACAGGGTCCTCTCTCAGGCTGAACACTTAAATCTTGCAGAACAAGAAAATCTTGTTGGGGCTGTTACAGATGATGGTCTTTATGCCTATATAGAAAATGACTTATTAAGAATAAAAGTTGCCATTGCTTCGGGTGCTCTTGTTGAGTCAAGGTTAAAAAAATATGGTGTTGAAAATATTCCTGGTTCAATAGGGGTTAGAGTTTTTGGATCGGACGATAGTGGTTTTTTCAAATATTATTTTAAGTCAGGTTTTACTGGTGAAAAAACAAACTATAGGCTTTTGTCTTATGGTGATGGTTTTATCACTCTTTATGATAATGAGTTAAAAATAAAGAAAGAGATCTCTTTTTTACCCGAAACATATGAGGTCCAAATTAGAGATACTGCTGAGAATGGCAGCTATGGCAAGGCTTTTGCATCCTTATACAGAACTGAAGGCAGATCGCTAGATTTAAAAACAGCTGTGACTGAGGGTGGTATGATGAACAACAGTTCATATCAGGCTGTTGCCTTCAGCACAAATGACGACCCTTATGAAACACAAAGGCTGAGAAAAATTGATGAGAAAATATCATATTTATCCAGAGGTGGCTGGGTCTCATTTATTCAAAAATATTTTTTTGCTGCTGTAATTGGGTCTGATGATTTTGTATATAACTATTTTGCACAAAAAGGGGATGCTGGCATTTATAGCATGGGCTATACGGTTGAAAAGGGCGACGCGCAAAACCTTGTAGAGTCACATTCACATAGGTTGTTTGTTGGTCCAAAGATACGCAAGGACTTAGAAAAAAGGGCTGACAATCTTGAGCTTTCGATTGATATGGGTTGGTTTTGGTTTGTGTCACAGCCAATGGTCATAGTCTTAGACTTTATAAATGGTTATGTTGGTAACTGGGGATTGTCTATTGTTGTTTTCACCCTTCTATTAAAACTTATTTTGTTTCCTGTTACGGCAAAAGGGTTTGTGTCAATGGGTAATATGAGAAGAGTGATGCCAAAAATGAAAGAGTTGCAAGAAAGATATGCAAACGATAAACAAAAGCTTAGCCAAGAAATGATGGCGCTTTATAAAAAAGAGGGTGCAAATCCGCTCGGTGGGTGTCTGCCCATGCTTGCACAAATGCCGTTTTTTATTGGCTTCTTTTTTGCACTAAGGGAAATGGTAGAGTTGAGGTTTGCTGATTTTGGTTTATGGATAACAGACCTTTCGGTACCAGACCCCTTGTTTATTCTTCCTGTGGTGTTTGGTCTTGTTATGGTATTAACACAAAGGCTTAATCCTCAACCTCCAACCACAGACCCAATGCAGGCTCAAATTATGAAAACTATGCCTATTATGTTTGCAGTGTTTTTTGTAATTTTTCCAGCCGGTTTGTGTTTGTATTCTGTGGTTAACGCTGGTGTTTCACTGGTTCAACAAAGGTATCTGTATAAGAAGCTGGGTGTTTTAGATGCTGCGAATATTAAAAGTTAACAAGGCCTTTTAAGTTGTCTGTTGTATATGCGTTAGCAACACCAGCATCGAAGTCGGCGATTTGTATTTTTCGGGTGACGGGTGATGGTTGTCTTGATAGCCTCGAGAAACTTTTTGGCACCTCTGATATTCCGCCTAGGGTTTTTTCTGTGAAGCCTTTTTATAATTCTGGGCTTTTGGTAGATACTGTTGGGGTTTTGGTTTTTGCCAATGGCAGAAGCTACACGGGCGAGGACTCTTTTGAAGTTCATGCGCATGGTGGTCTAGGGGTTATGGCTCTTATATCAGAAGCGTTGGATAGTGTTGGTTTTGATGAGGCCCAGCCTGGAGAGTTTACGAAGAGAGCTTTTATTAATGAAAAAATAGGTTTAAATGAGGCAGAGGCTGTTCTAGACGTTATTGATAGCACGAATGCAAATGATGTCTTGTTGTCTTCGCGCTCTTTATCTGGTGATTTTTCTAAAAAAATAAAATCTTTATCAAAAAATATAGATGATTTAAGAATGCGTGTTGAGGGAGAGATAGACTTTTCAGACGAGGGTGAGAACTTTATGGATCAAAGTGTTGTTGTTGATCTTAAGGGTTTGATATCTGAGTTTGATATGTTTGTGAATAGTTGTAAGAGCAAAAAAAGCTTGTCTGTAAAAAACAAAGTTGTTTTTGTTGGTCCTGTTAATTCAGGAAAGTCTTCAACCTTTAATAGGTTGCTTGGTTATGAGAGAGCTTTGATATCTGATAAGCCTGGTACAACTAGAGATATAATTGAGTCTGAGGTTTTTTATGAAAGCCTTTCGTTTTCTTTGTTTGATACTGCTGGGCTTAGAGAAACCGATGACTCTATTGAAGCCAAAGGAATTGATTACACAAAAAATGAAATAACAAATGCTGATGTTGTTGTTGGTGTTTTTGATTCATCTACTGTTAATCTTGTTAACGAATTTGAATCAATTGTTGGGGATAAGCCTTTTTTAAAGGCCCTTAATAAGATTGACCTCGATTACGAAGATTGTGAGGTTTTTGATTGCAAAATATCAGCTAAGACTGGTGAGGGTTTTGAGGACTTTAAGAAAAAAATAACAGGCTGCTTTCAAAACAGTGACGAAAAAAATGCGACATTTCTTGTTAGGGACAGACATATTAACTTATTTGAAAGCGCCTCCTCTTCACTAAGAAAGGCGTTGATGGTTATTCAAAAAAAAGAAGGTTTGGAAATTGCAGCAGAAGAATTAAAGATGGCTCGAGAATGCCTTGATGTTGTTGTTGGTAAAAAAACATCAGATCAGTTGCTTGGTGATATTTTTAATAACTTTTGTATTGGTAAATAAGCTGTTATTAACTTGTGTTTGTTTTTAGTCCTTTTTTTTTATTAACAGGTTCATACCGGCTTTGTAACCGCTTATAAATATTGTTAAACAGGAGTTATTAATTTAGCAAAACCTATATTTTATTAAGGTTTATGGTACTTATTAACACAAAACAAAGAGCCTAATAGAAATAACAATAAGTATATAATATAGATATTATTGATTTTAATAACTTAGAGATCTAGCTATGAATAACTATGACGTAATTGTTGTTGGCGGAGGGCACGCTGGTGTTGAAGCGGCTCATGCTGTATTCAGGTTAGGGCTCAGTTGCGCCCTGGTTACTTTTGAAAAAAGCAAAATAGGGCAAATGTCTTGCAATCCAGCAATAGGAGGCCTTGGTAAGTCACATATTGTAAGGGAGATAGATGCCTTGGGCGGCATCATGGCAGTTGCAACCGACATGTCTGGAATCCAATACAGAACACTTAACACAAGAAAAGGGGATGCGGTTCAAGCACTAAGAGTTCAATGCGATAGGTTTTTGTATAAACAAGCAATA
>Ga0206677_10001174_pt1 | contig 24432 bp, 23 predicted proteins | sample M130m12015metaG_FD_155475 | JGI IMG/M metagenome (GOLD analysis project Ga0206677, IMG submission 155475) | Ammonia-oxidizing marine archaeal communities from Monterey Bay, California, United States - M1 30m 12015 | ecosystem: Environmental > Aquatic > Marine > Intertidal zone | place: USA...
CTGCACTGCTATTATTGAGTTCTGCAACACTTCTCAGAAAAATGGCGCTCCAATCTGCAACGATGCCCTCTCCGAGTGATGCAAAAAATGTGATTAAAGCAACGGGAAGCAATGCTCCTTTTGGGAACGAAATAAATGGCCCTTTATTGCTGTTTTGCTTCTTCTCTGATTTGAAAGGTATAGTAATAATGGGTAGCATGGCCAAAAAAATGACAATGGAGATAAAGGTAAAGTGCATTGGCATAGCAACTTTATAGAAAGAGGTGATGACACCTGTCCCAGCACCAATCCCTGCTCCAAGACTCCACATTGCATGAAAAGAGGACATCAGTGGACGCTCATCATTTCGCTCAACTTCTGCAGCCCAAGCATTCATAGCGACGTCATCACCGCCATGAATGACACCAAAGAAAATGATAGCAGCAACTAGCGCCCATATTGAATTAGCAAGAGCTATAAATACCAGAGTTAGAGGAATAAAGATGCAGGTGGTCCTCTTGGTAACTGTTGAGGCTCCATAACGATCTGCAGCCCTTCCAAAAACCGAAAACGCTATAACAGCGGAAAAGCCAAGAAGAAAGATTAATAAACCCAGTGCGCCTGGTGATAAGTTATGGAGATCTGAAATTTCAGGGATGCGAGATGCCCATGTACCAAAGACAACTCCATTGATCGCAAAAATTACTGAAACTGCAAATCTGCTATTTCTAACGAATTTCATGCAACTTTATTAAAAAGATTGAATCACTATTATAAAGCTTCAAGTAATGTTTGACCCATTAAAGCTGGGGTTGGTGAAACGCTTACACCCGCATTATTGAGCGCTTGAATTTTACTTTTTGCATCTCCCGAGCCACCACTGATGACCGCACCTGCATGCCCCATTCTTTTTCCTTTTGGCGCTGTGAGTCCAGCAATGTAAGAAATTACAGGCTTTGTAATATTGGATTTAATGTATTCAGCTGCCTCTTCTTCAGCGCTCCCACCAATCTCTCCAACCATTACAATTGAATGGGTGTCTTCATCCGTTTCAAATAATTTGAGGCAATCAATAAAGTTCATTCCTTGAACTGGATCGCCACCAATGCCGATGCATGTACTTTGACCGAGTCCGGCGAGTGTTGTTTGGTGAACCGCTTCATAGGTTAAGGTTCCAGATCGAGAAACAATACCTACAGTACCACTCTTATGAATGTTGCCAGGCATAATACCAAGTTTGCATTCATCTGGAGTTATAACGCCAGGGCAGTTGGGACCAATGAGTCTTGATTTACTATCAGCAATAATCGCTTTAACCTTAATCATATCCTGAACAGGTATGCCTTCGGTAATACAGGCAATTACAGGCATTTCAGCCTCAATTGCCTCAACTATGGAGGCATATGCAAATCGAGGTGGAACATAAATCATAGTGGCGCTAGCGCCGGTCTCACTCATTGCATCTTTGACAGAGTTAAATACCGGTTTCTCTAGGTGAGTTTGGCCTCCTTTTCCTGGAGTAACCCCACCTACAAAGTCAGTTCCATAGGCAATAGACTGTCCAGAGTGAAAAGTACCCTGCTTTCCAGTAAAGCCCTGACAAATTACTTTTGTTTGTTTATTAATTAATACGCTCATTTGGCCATCTCCACAACTTGTTTAGCGGCTTGAGTTAAGTCAGCCTCAGTAATAATGTTAAAGTTACTAGCATTTAAAATGTTTAATCCCTCTTTAGCATTTGTTCCCTCAAGTCGAACCACAATTGGAAGTGTTAGACCTACTTTTTCTATTGCTTGAAGTATGCCGTTAGCAATGAGGTCACATCGAACAATACCTCCAAAAATATTGACTAAAATTGCCTTAACGTTTTCCCCACTTTGGATAATTTCAAAAGCCTTTGCAACTCTTTCAGATGTAGTGCCGCCGCCAACATCTAAGAAATTAGCAGGAGAGCCACCATGGTATTCAATTAAATCCATGGTCGCCATTGCCAGTCCAGCACCATTGACCATACATCCTACTGTTCCATCTAGTGAAATATAATTTAACTCATATTCACTCGCACTTCTCTCTTTCTCATCCTCTTGCGCAACATCTCTTAGAGCCAAAATTGATTCATTTCTATAGAGAGCATTATCATCAAAGTCAATTTTGCCATCGAGTGCCATAATTTGATTATCACCGGTAATAATGAGTGGGTTAATTTCAATTAGATTGGCATCATGCGTTGTAAAAATTTCATACAGCCCCATAAGAGTTTGAGAGAACTCTTCATGAAGTGATTCGTCCAATCCCAGCTTTACTGAAACTTCGCTGCACTCATCTAAAGATAGTTTGCTGAGCGGATTGGTTTTCATCTTGATAATCTTATCAGGAGTATCAGAGGCAACCTTTTCAATGTCCATTCCTCCTTCTGTAGAGGCTAAAACAGTAATTCTTTCTGAGGCCCGATCAACTAGTAGACCTAAATATAATTCTTTAGCAATATCTTGGCCAGCTTCAATGATGACTTCATTAACAGGTTGTCCATTTGCATCAGTCTGTGGAGTTATCAGATTAGTTCCCAGAAGACTCTCACTCGCTTCAATCGCATCTTTGATATTTTTGCACACAATGACGCCACCACCCTTGCCTCTACCACCAGCATGAACTTGGGCTTTTACAACCCATATGGAGCCACCTAGTTTTATACAAGCAGATTCAGTATCTGTCGCATTTGAAACGACGATAAAGTTTGGCACTTTAATACCATTTTTCTTAAATAAGTCTTTAGCCTGGTGTTCATGTATATGCATATAATTAAAAGAATTAGGGTTAAAATATCAGGGAGAGTATTTTATCATTCTTCGATTGCCGACTATATTTTATTAGGCTATTTATTCGAATTATGAAAACCTCTCTAATCTATCTTATTAAAATATCAATTTAAATTACACCACATACTATTTCAAAAAATTTTAGGATCAATAAATTATGAACTACAACACCAGCCAGTTTAAAAATGGTATGAAATTAATGCTTGAAGGCAACCCATGTTCAATTGTTAATAACGAAATTGTAAAGCCTGGAAAGGGACAAGCTTTTAATCGAGTTAAATTTAAAGACTTAATTACTGGAAAAACCTTAGAGAAAACTTTTAAATCAGGTGAGTCACTTGAGGCCGCAGATGTCATGGAATTGGAAATGCAGTATTTGTATAGTGATGGAGAAAAGTGGCATTTTATGGATCCTGCATCATTTGAACAATTTGATTTAGGTCAGGAGTCAATGGGTAGCGCCTTAAACTATCTCGTAGAGCAAGACACTTGTATTGTAACGCTTTGGAATAATAATCCAATATCAGTCAACCCACCTAATCATGTTATTTTGGAAGTTACTGATACAGATCCTGGACTCAAGGGTGATACAGCAGGTACTGGTGGAAAGCCAGCCACATTAAATACAGGTGTTGTTGTTCAAGTTCCTTTATTTGTAAGTATAGGCGATAAAGTTAAAGTTGATACAAGAACGAATGAATACTCAGGGCGTGCTTAATTGACGTCTTCATGTCTAAAGTTAAAAAAAATCTCAGGGAGTATCAAGACTTTACTCGAACAATTCGAGATTTCTTTTATTCACGTCAAGTCATTGAGGTAGTAACCCCTTCTCTATTGGAAGCGCCATCAACCGACGTTTACATTGATAGCATTGAAGTCTTGGTTAATCAGGCCCTCGCAAAATCATCCAAGCTTTACCTGCACACTTCACCAGAACTTGAAATGAAGCGACTGTTATCTAAAGGGAGTGGTGATATTTTTCAAATTTGCCAGGTTTTTAGAGACAACGAGCATGGACGAATTAACTCTAACGAGTTCACAATGCTTGAGTTTTACCGTATTGAATTTAACATACATCAACTGATGGATGAAATCATAGAGCTAGTGGCTGCTCTAGGTTCAAGTGCACCCACAAAGAAGCTGTCATATGCCCAAGTATTTTTTGAGTATTCAGATATCGATATACTTAATAGTGACATTCATGATCTCAAAGAGATAACAAATTCATTGGGCTTAAATTCTGATTACGAGTGGATTGAAGATATCCAAATGTTGCTTTTTGTTCATTTAATTGAACCAAAGCTCAAAGAGATCCCCATATGCTTAATCTATGATTTTCCGAAACAGCAGGCTGCCCTTGCCGAAATTCATGGCCCTACAGCACATCGATTTGAAATGTACATGAATGGCACTGAGATTGCCAATGGCTACCAAGAAATACAGTCTGCGAATGATTACCGAGACCGCTTTAATACTGAACTCAATAAAAGGAAGGCCTTATCTAAGCCTTTTGAGTTCCTTGATCACGGCTTCTTAAAGGACCTTGAAAAAGGCATCCCTAAGTGCTCTGGAGTAGCCATTGGGATTGAGAGACTATATTCATTATTGAGTCTATAATTGAAAGTGTACTATAAACATTAAAGAGGGCCTTTAAATAACTTTGGAAAATTCAAATGCACCTTTTTGGCAGACTAAGTCGCTTCAAGAAATGAGCGCTGAGGAGTGGGAGTCACTCTGCGATGGATGTGGGCGATGCTGTCTGCATAAGCTAGAAGATGATAGTTCGGGGAAGGTTTACTTTACAGATGTTGCATGCCATTATCTTGATGAAGAGAGCTGCTCTTGTCCACATTATTTAGATCGTCAAAAGTATGTACCAGATTGCTTAACTATTAATCCAGGTTGGGGTGAAAAGTTCAATTGGCTGCCAACTACCTGTGCATATCGGTTACTATATGAAGGAAAAGACCTTCATGAGTGGCACCCACTTATCAGTGGAGACAAAAATAGCGTTCATTTAGCGGGAATTTCAGTCAGAGGCAGAACTTATAGGGATAACGAAATTAACGAAGATCAATTATTCGAACATGTTATTAAATGGGTGGAATAGATGAAAAAATTAATCATATTAATATTCAGCTTGCTCATCACTTTCAATGTTTTGGCTAACGATTGGCCACATCAAAACATTTCAAAAGCAGTCTTTGCTTTAGACATTAAAGATAGGGCGCCTATCAATATTATTGAAGAGCTTGACAATTCTTTGGGTAAAATCTATTTTTTTACAAATATCCGCAACCTTCAAGGACAGCGAGTTACGCATCGATGGATATACAACAACAAAGTAAAGGCAGATGTTGTTTTTGATGTTGGCGGACCAAGATGGAGAGTCTGGTCTTCTAAAAATTTGTGGCCAACTTGGATTGGAGTATGGAGCGTTGAAGTGCTCAGTGCGGATGGTGAAGTGCTTTATCAAAAAGAATTTAACTACATAAATAAATAATGAAAAAAGTTGTATTGGCATATTCAGGCGGTTTAGACACTAGCATCATTGCTAAGTGGCTCCAAGATACATATAGTTGTGAGGTCGTTACCTTTACGGCTGATATCGGTCAAGGCGAAGAAGTTGAGCCAGCCCGATTGAAGGCTGAGGCAATGGGAATCAAAGAAATTTATATTGAAGACTTGAGAGAAGAGTTTGCACGTGACTTTGTTTTTCCAATGTTTAGAGCAAATGCAATCTATGAGGGCGAGTATCTTTTAGGTACCTCTATCGCTCGACCTTTAATTTCTAAAAGACTTGTGGAGATTGCTAAGGAGGTTGGCGCTGATGCGATTTCTCATGGAGCAACTGGAAAAGGAAATGATCAGGTAAGGTTTGAATTAAATGCTTATGCTATTAACTCTGAAATTCAGATTATAGCTCCATGGCGTGAGTGGGATTTATCATCTCGTGAAAGCTTAATGGACTATGCAGAAAAGCATAATATTGAGGTTGATTATAAGAAACAATCAAAAAAATCTCCATACTCTATGGATGCAAATCTGCTCCACATATCTTATGAGGGTGATCTTTTAGAAGACCCATGGCAAGAAGCTGAAGATGAAATGTGGCGCTGGACAGTGTCTCCTGAGAACGCACCTGATAAACCTGAATACATTGAGCTATCTTATGAAAAAGGTGACATTACAGCAATTAATGGCTCGCCCATGTCACCAGCAAAAGTAATGGAGACATTGAATCAGCTTGCTGGAGCGCATGGCATAGGCCGTCTTGATATTGTTGAAAATCGCTTTGTTGGAATGAAGTCGCGTGGCTGTTACGAAACCCCAGCCGGTACTATTATGCTTAAAGCGCATCGTGCGATAGAGTCATTAACCTTGGATCGTGAAGCGGCGCATCTAAAAGATGAGCTAATGCCCAAATATGCCAAACTTATATACAATGGTTTTTGGTTTGCACCAGAGCGTGAAATGATGCAGGCAGCTATTGATGCTTCTCAGGAAAATGTGAGTGGTGTTGTCAGAGTTAAGCTATACAAGGGCAATACTTCAGTTGTTGGAAGAAAATCTGACAACAGTTTGTTTAGCGAGAAAATTGCAACATTTGAGGATGACGGAGGCGCATACAACCAAAAAGATGCGGAGGGCTTTATCAAGCTTAATGCACTAAGACTTAGATTGAAATCCCTCCAATAGTGATAAAAGTCGGCATCCTTTCTGATACTCATGGAGTAATTCATCCTGAAATTATTAAGCTCATGAACGACTGTGATTTTGTGATTCATGCAGGCGATATAGTCGATGAAGATTCTCTAAGAGTGTTAAGGCCAAAACAAAAAATGATTGCTGTTAAGGGCAATAATGATTTGCATATCAGTTCCCTTGGAGAGGTAGAGATGCTTGACCTTCCTGGCGGCAATATAGCGGTAGAGCATGGCCATATGCATGGTCATATTCAGCCAAGTCATGATTCTTTAAGGGATACTTACCCCAACGCTAAAATAGTTGTATATGGGCACACACATAAACAGGTCATTGACAAAGAAGGGTCTACTTGGGTGGTCAATCCAGGTTCAGCTGGAAAGACTCGGAACTATGGCGCAGCAAAATGCCTACAGCTCACTATTAAAAATAATAATGAATGGGATATTGAGCCACAAATTTTTGATGATGTTTTCTAATTAATCAATTAGCCTTAATCGATTGATCCACCTTCAATGATTTCATCAGCAGTTGCATCTCGAACTGACAATACTTCAACATAAAAAATAATATCTTTTCCTGCAAGAGGGTGATTTCCATCAATGGTCAATTTGCCATCTTCAATGCTTGAAACAATAAAATCTTTAGTGCCACCTTTATCATTTTGCATGGTTACAGCTGCACCAATAAATCGGTACTCTACAGGTACATTATTAATTTCATCAGTAAAAATCAACTCTTCTAATTTTGGGCCAAAGGCATCTTCAGCCTTAAGAAGAATTTCTACCTCATCCCCAACTGATTTACCTTCTAACTCTTTGGTAACTTGATTGAATAAAAGCGTATTGTCACCTTGAACGTAACCCAAAGGCTCTTCAACTTGCTCTATAACTTCACCATTAGTTTGGTCGATGATTCTATAGGTTAGTTCAACAAATTTATTCGTTGTAATTGTATTACTCATGCCTTCAACTAAAAAATTTAGAAAATTGTTGCACCAAATATTTTAACTTCACCCTCTTCAATACCCAAAACAAGTCGACCTAAGAATTCTCCAGGAACCTCATCACTTGTCTGCTTGTATAGGACTGTTATGTATTCACCTCGCCTAAGACAACCTAAAAATTCTCTCTCAACGGAAAGACTAGATAGCATTTTATTTTTTGTCCATTGTTTGCCAATCTCAATTTCATTGGCACCCATTAGCATTTCTTTTGAAAAATGCTTAATAAAGCCGAGGTAGTCTCTTTTATTTGATGATACAACTAAATCATCCCATAGTGGTTCTGCTATTTCTAGAATTTCATCATTAGTTTTTTCAAGAAGGTTCATTTATTCATCCGGTAGTTAAAATTATTGAGGCCTCAAGTAAGAGGCCTCAATTCACTATTTATCTTTTATTGACTAATCAACTATATGATAAAGAGGTGCTTTTTCCATTGCCCATTCACCAGTCTTTGGATCACGTCTAGAGACAGTAAGACAGTGCCAATTATCATCATCAAGTTTCATATGATCGCCTCGATAATAATATCCTGGCCAGCGTGTTTCTTCACGAAACAGAGTATGCTGAGCAACACACTCAGAAGTTATTGTTCTGTGTTTTAATTCCCATCCACGCATCAGTTGGTGTAAGTCCTCTGCACCAATATGTTCAAGATCTTCTTGAAGGATACCAAGCAACTCTATACCACGAGTAAGAAGATTACCATTGGTCATATAATTCACACTAATACCCCCAACATATTCATCCATAATTTTTTCAAGTCTTTGAAGGCCTTGAATTGGCAATAAATAGCTAGGAGAAACTGTACCAGCAGTAATTTCGTTACGACCAACAGTATAGTTTTCAAGAGGTTTAAAAATTATTTCTTTAAGTTCATCACACTGCTTGTTGCTAACTTGGATCTTATCATCACCCATATCTTGGATGTACTTAACAGCAGCTTTAGCTGCTATCCTTCCTTCCGTAAATGAGCCTGATGAGAATTTATGAGCAGTTCCACCAACCGTATCACCCGCTCCAAAAAGTCCATCTACAGTAAGCATTCTATTGTATCCCCAGAAATATTCAGGAGGAGAAATATCTTCAGGACCACTCACCCATGCACCTGAACAGGTCGCATGAGAGCCCATAACGTAAGGCTCAGAGGTGGTAAGCTCAGGATTTGTATACTTAGGATCAATATTCTGTGACGCCCAAACTACAGCTTGACCAACAGTCATACCTAGAAAGTTCTCCCAGCCAATAACCTCAAGGTGAGGGTCTTGGAAGGCTTCCATTGTAACCATATGAATTGGTCCTCTTCCAGCCTTAACCTCTTCAATAAATGCATGATTTCTTAAGCAAGTTGGTGTTGGTGTATGGTCAATGTACTCACCCACCATAGCTTTGGTATGCTCATACCACTTTGACTCATATTCCTCACCATAAGTATTTTGAGTATAAGTCTTAAGATGAAGGAAATAAGCACCAACCGGTCCATATCCATCTTTAAATCGAGTTAATACAATACGGTTTTCCATTTGCGTCATCTTAGCACCAACTTGAATAGGAAGTGCGTATGCAGAACCACTACTCCAAGGAGCGTACCAAGTTCTACCCATGCCTTCACCAACTGAGCGAGGCTTGAAAATATGAGAAGCACCACCAGCACCAACAATAACTGCTTTAGCTTTAAACACATGGTAATCACCAGTTCGACAATTAAACCCAACTGCACCACCAACGCGGTTTTCTTTAGCTTCATCCATCAATAGATGGGTAATCATTATTCGGTTATAGATTTTATCAACTGACTTACGTGCAGCTTCTGCAACGATTGGCTTATAACTTTCTCCATGGATCATAATCTGCCATTTTCCTTCACGCTGATAGCGCCCAGTCTCTTCATTTCTCATAATGGGTAGGCCCCATTCTTCAAATTTATGAACAGCTGAGTCAACATGTCGAGCCATATCAAAAGCAAGATCTTCACGAACAAGTCCCATTAAGTCATTTCTTGCATACCTTACATGGTCCTCAGGTTGGTTCTCATCCCATTGCATTCCCATGTAGCAGTTGATAGCATACAAGCCTTGAGCAACCGCACCACTTCGATCAATGTTTGCTTTTTCTGCACAAATAATTCTCATATCACGGCCCCAGTATCTCGCCTCATAGGCGGCACCAGTTCCAGCCATTCCACCACCAACAACTAGAATGTCACAGTCTTCCCAAACAGTTTTTCTTTTTGCCATTAGTAATATACTCCCTCTTTAAGCTTGTCCTTACTGATGACAGGTAAACCTGTTTCAACATTAAGTGCATCAGGCTCAAAACACAATAGTTGTGAGTCAAGGGCTGCCTGATCAGGAACTTCTAAATCACCAAGCTTTGGGATCTTCTCTCCCCATGGTTGAGTAGTGATAGGTGAGACAAAATTTTTCTCACGGCCATCTCTAAACTTAATCTTCCATGAGATAGTTCCTTTTTCTTCTTCACGAAGAACTCTCACGCTATGACCAAGAGGAGCAAAGTCAGTATAGCCTCTTGCGTCAATTGCATTTTGAGGGCATGCTTTCACACAAGAGTAGCACTCCCAGCACATATTTGGTTCAATGTTAACTGCACGACGAATAGTTTTGTCGATGTGCATGATATCTGATGGGCAGATATCAACACAGTGTCCACATCCATCGCATCTTGTCATGTATACAAAAGTTGGCATAATATTTTCTCCGAAAAATTAATTATTAATAGTGACGTGGTGCTTCACGTTTGATTCCAAGGCCAAATTTCTCTGGCATATCTGCGGGCTCTGGAAGGTTTTCTCTTGATCCGTCTGCCTTGGTAACTCTTTTTTGAAAAGCTGCAGCTGGCTTATAAAACATGTGTGCAAATTTTGACCACAAAACGCCACCAAAAAGAACAGTGCTTGCAATTATAAAAAGACCAAAGAATAGAGTCTGCCAAATTGCTACACCGTTAGCTTGAAAATAGGACCAAATTAGTGCAAAAGTTGCCATCGCAATAAGCGACAGAACAAATAGATCTGCTCTCATTACCCTGTACCACTTATTTCCCTCTGCGGCGACATCAACTCTAATGAAGAACCAAAACCAGTAGCCACCAACACATAACATTGCAGCACCTAAATGCCATAATAATGGCCATAGTGATGGAGTTATAGAGCTTGGAGTGGAGTATGAGAATATCATGACTGCAGTCGCTATGACAAACAGCACAAATCCATACATTGTAAGAAGATGAGCGAGTCTTCTTCTAGTGCTGCAAAACTCTGAGGAGGTTAAGACTTCGTTAGTAGCAGTTTTGAAAGCAATTGAAACTTTCTCTCCTGAGCTAACTTCTCTTGTGGCAGATTTTTTTGCCTTCACTGAATTATTAAAAAAGTATTTAGCACTTTTCTTATGTACAACGTCAAAAAGAGTTGCACCAATCACAAGAAGAAACATCACAACAACATAGGTTTGCATCACAAGTGATGGTATGAAGGCTGATATTTCAGAAAATGGGTTTATAGAGATCATGTTATATTTTTCCTTTAATTAATTGCATTACGAACTACTTTTTTCAAACTAAATGCACTATATTTCCGAGCGTGCAATTGTAGGTGAAACAGGCTCTAGAAGTGTGAATTTTATAGAACCAGAAAACTCATAACTAATGGACCAGTCGATATTATGTATTGTTATCATTGCCTACTTCGCAGAGTGCCCCTTAAGTTCCACTTTAACTTTGTCACTATCCTTAATTTCAGAGTAATATTTTTGGAGAATTTTAAGAACCTCTGGCCTTGAAAAGTTTTCCGGGACATCTTCGTTTTCGCTAAGGAGATGTCTTAATTTTGATCCTGAGAGAAGGAGTCTGTCTTCGTGACTGTGAGGGCAAGTTTTCATGCTGGACATTCCAGCACATTTGTTGCACCAGAAGGTCCAATCAATTTTTAATGGTTTAGTCACTAAATCAACACCAATATCATCAAATATATTGTGAGCATCAAACGGACCATAATAATCACCAACACCAGCATGATCTCTGCCAACAATTAAGTGAGAGCAGCCATAATTTTGTCTAAATAAGGCGTGTAATAGTGCCTCCCTAGGTCCAGCATATCTCATATCTAATGGGTAGCCTGACTGAAGAACGGTATTTTTGACAAAGTAGTTTTCAATCAATGTTGATATAGCCTCTGATCGAACATCAGCAGGAATATCTCCAGGCTTAAGTTCTCCCAATGTAGAATGAATCATGACACCATCACATATTTCTATTGCAATCTTTGCCAAGTATTCATGAGACCGATGCATAGGATTTCGAGTTTGGAATGCAGCAATGCTTGACCAACCTTTTTCATCAAAATAAGAGCGGGTTTCTGAAGGGGTCATGTAAAGTTCACCGTATTGCTCAGGAAAACCGCCATCAGACAAGACCTTTACTGAGCCAGCTAGATTGTATTTACCCTGAGCCATGACAATTGCCACACCAGGATGGTCGGTATCATTTGTTTTGAATACTTTCTTGCATTCGAGTTCTTTATCGATTGTATATTTTTCTGAGATGAGTATGGTCGCAATAATCTCATTAGTTTTTTCGTATACGATCGCAACTTCTTGTCCTACTTTAATATCCTCATCATCTGAAGACAGGGTTATAGGGATCGGCCAAAAAGTACCATTTTCTAGTGTCATGTTGTGGCAAACACTTAACCAATCCGCCTTATTCATAAAGCCTTCAAGGGGAGTAAATCCTCCTATACCAAACATGATGACATCACCAAATTCTCTAGACGAGCAAATAACCTGAGTTAATGAACTTGATTTCTTTTGTTCGATTTCTAAGTCATCACCCTCTAAGGCAAGGATTTTGAGTTCATTACTTCCATGAGGCGGAACAAGTTTGGACATATAATTTTTTAAAAGTTTTAATAAATTTTTTAGATTTTTTTATACTCATATACATGAGTTAACGATATGTTATCATAGGTTTAATTGATAGTATAAGTCAATTAAATCTTGATCTAAAAAGTACTAATTTTCTACCTAAAAAAGTATACATGAATTAATATATATGTTTTAATCTTTTTTCTTTTGATTGCAACACTCATTTTGACTTATATATTAAAAAATAAAGGTTTATAAGAAATCTAAGAATGATAAAAACTGCCCTAAAAACATCTCTACCAATCCTGTTTGGCTTTATCCCTCTGGGAATTGCGTTTGGGCTTTTATTTCAAGAATTAAACTACCCTTGGTATTTTGCATCCCTCATGGGAATTATTGTTTATGCAGGTGCTGCACAGTTCATGGCTATCGGGCTTTTAGCTGCCGGTGTTGGGCTGGTTGAAATTGCAATGTCAACTTTCTTACTTAACTCTAGACATATGTTTTATGGGATCGCTTTTCTTGAAAGCTTTGGCAATTGGAACTTAAGAAAGTTATATATGATTTTTGGACTTACAGATGAAACATATGCACTCATGACTTCTATCAATATTCCTAAAGGTTTTGATAAAAAAAAGTATTTCTTTTTCATTACTTTATTTGCACAAATCTACTGGGTTTTAGGCTGCACTATTGGCGCATTATCTTCAGAGATTTTATCTTTCAATACTGAAGGTATGGAGTTTGCAGCTACGGCCTTATTTGTAGTTTTGCTTATCGAGCAATGGATCATGGTTAAAAGATTATTGCCTTTTATGATTGGCTTTATTGCCTCTTTTATCGCACTAATGTTTTTTATAGATCACATGCTTATTGTGGCGATTATTATCTCAATTGGATCAATCCTTATATTTCGACTAATAAAGAAATCTCATGATGAATGAAATAGAATATCTTTTGGCTGCGATATTGGTGATGGCAATCTCAACCTATCTCACAAGGCTTACTCCCTTCTTGATGTTTACTCCTGGAAAAGAGAATGCTAAGCTCAATTTTGTAGCAAAAAATACTCCACCGATGGTAATGATGATTCTTGTCATTTATATGTTGAAAGAGGTTGATTACCTATCGACTGAAATTTTTTATACTTTATTTGCCTTAGCTGTTACTGTAGGTCTTCAAATTTTAAAGAGAAACGCATTATTAAGTATTGTTTCTGGGACTATTGTTTATATGTTTTTTGTTCAAATGTAATATGGACCATAATGAATTAATATATCTTCAGAACTATAAGCACATAGGAATTACTATATAATCTACCACCCACCGAATATCAACACTTTTTAAGCCGTAACATTTATGATTCAATTAGCAAAAATTTTTCCATTTATAGTTTGGTTTAGGCTGACCACTTTGGAGACAATTAAGGCTGATTTTTTCGCAGGTTTGACGGGTGCAATTATTGTTCTTCCCCAAAGTGTTGCGTTTGCAACAATTGCTGGAATGCCCCCAGAATATGGTCTATATACTGCAATGGTGGTCCCCATTATTGCTGCACTTTTTGGGTCGTCTTTTCATCTTGTCTCTGGACCAACTACAGCAATCTCAATCGTTGTTTTTGCAGCAGTTAGTAAGTATGCTGAGCCAGGTACTCAAGAGTTTGTTTCATTGGCTTTGACGCTTACTTTTTTAGCAGGTGTCTATCAACTTGTATTCGGTTTGGCTAAATTTGGTCTTTTGATAAACTTTGTTTCGCATAATGTAGTAATTGGTTTTACAGCAGGAGCTGCATTACTAATTGCTAGTAGTCAAATTCCATATATTGTCGGAATTGACATAGCGAGAGGGGAAGATTTTATCCACACTTGGTTTGATATATATTGGGGTGTTGGTGAGTTCAATATATATTTATTAATTGTTGGGCTAGGAACATTAATGAGTGCAATTTTGGTTAAAATTTTAAGGCCAAAGTATCCCAATCTGTTAATCGGTATGCTTGTTGGTGGCGTTCTTGCATTTTATTTAAGTGGACTGACCGACACGATAAAAACTGTTGGAGCGATGCCTGCTTATTTTCCACCATTATCAACACCAGACTTTTCATTAAATTCATTAAAGGAGCTTGCTCCTGAAGCATTTGCTATAGCACTATTGGGCCTTATAGAGGCATCATCTATTGGAAGGTCAATAGCAACAAAATCAAACCAAAGAATTGATGCTAATCAGGAGTTTGTTGGTCAAGGCGCTTCTAATATTGTTGGAAGTTTTCTTTCCAGCTATGCATCCTCTGGCTCCTTTACCAGGTCAGGTGTAAACTTTGAAGCTGGGGCAAGAACGCCACTATCAGCTATCCTGGCAGCGCTTTTTTTGATGGTAATTGTTCTTCTGGTTGCTCCATTAATTGCCTATTTGCCACTTGCAGCAATGGCAGGAATTATTTTGCTAGTTGCCTACAATCTTGTTGACTTTAAAAATATCAGAAAAACCTTTAAGTATAGTAAGTCGGAAAGTGTGATCTTTACAGCTACATTTCTTGCTACCTTGTTGTTTGAGTTAGAGTTTGCAATCTATTTAGGAGTGCTATTATCTTTAATGCTCTTTATTGCCAAAACTTCAACCCCAGATGTTCACACACTTGCATTTGCTACGCCGCCTGGTGAGGGTGATAGGAGACTGCAAAGCATTCGAAAAGCGCCTTTAGTGCAGTGTCCACAACTCAAAATCATTCGAATTGATATGTCAATCTATTTTGGATCCATAAATCATATTCAAAAACAGCTCAGCAGAATTGTTGACAACCAAAGAATCTATCATATTTTAATTGTCGCTAGTGGGGTTAACTTTATTGACCTTGCTGGAATTGAGGCACTTTTAAATGAAAACAAGCGCCTTAAAGCTCAAAATGGAAGTCTATATTTTGTTGCCGTTAAGTCGACTGCCTTTGAGTTTATGGAGAAGGTTAACTTTGTCAATGAGATAGGACGAGATAACTTCTTTGACACTAAGTCGGAAGCAATTAAGGTTCTTTATGAAAGGCTTGATAAGAGCAAGTGCGAAAAATGTCAAGCGCTTGTTTTTAATGAATGTCACTAAGATGCAAAGATAATTGGAGGCTGGGACCGGAGTCGAACCGGTCTAAAAGGCTTTGCAGGCCCCTGCATAACCGCTTTGCTACCCAGCCATTTTAGCTTTAACTAAAAAAAGCCTGTTTTCTACAGGCCAAAAACGCAGTTAGAATTTGGAGCGGGAAACGAGATTCGAACTCGCGACATTCACGTTGGCAACGTGATGCTCTACCAGCTGAGCTATTCCCGCACAAGGTGTGAAATTATAGTGTTTTTTTTCTAACTGTCAAATGTTTTTAAGCCGGCAACAAGATATTTTATACCAGACCATAAAGTGAGAAATGTAGCAAAAAACAACAGTGCAAAACCCATTATATTTATCTCTTCTTCTGAAAAAGTGAAGAGTGGCTGATGAATCAGCAGAAAAATTATCGCCACCATTTGAACAAGGGTTTTAGATTTACCAATCCAAGATACTGCAACATTGGCCCTTTGGCCAATCTCGCTCATCCATTCTCTTAAGGCAGAAACAAGAATTTCTCTAGAGATAATAATGACTGAAGGTATTGTTACAAACCACGTGTGATAATAGTCGACTAAAAGAATAAGCGCTGTACAAACTAATAATTTGTCTGCAACCGGATCAAGAAATGCTCCAAGTTTAGAGACCTGATTAAGCCTTCTTGCTAAAAAACCATCTATAAAATCGGTTGCACTTATAAGCACGAATATTGAAACAATTGAGTAATGAACCCAGCTAAGACTATTTTCGGATAGCGACTCTAGAATTTCACCCGGCCTACCTTCTACATAGTCCGGTTGTAAGTAAAATAAACCAATGAAAACTGGAATTAAGCAGATTCTTGATAGGGTGATTAGGTTTGGGAGAGTCATCATAATGTTAATTCTATCAAAGACTCATTGCGTTTAGAATAAACTTTATAAGGTTGGCGCGCTCGGCAGGAGTCGAACCTGCAACCGCTCGGTTCGTAGCCGAGTACTCTATCCAGTTGAGCTACGAGCGCAGCTGCGTAATTATCGCCATGTTTCATCTAAAGGTCAAGAAGAGTTTTCGCTATTTACTAAATTATCAACTAATTCATTTAGCCGCATCATCCTTGATCCTTTAATTAGTATTGTGGAGCCTTGATGATTAGTTTGAATTGACTTAAAAATAGAGTTTATATCTTCAAACTGTTGGCCCCGATATTCCTTAGCGTCTTCTCCAATTGTTAAAAGATGATCAATCTTGGATTGACGAACATAGTCACCGATTTCTTGATGCAATTTTTTTGAATCTATACCGAGTTCACCCATAGATCCAAGCACCAAAACTTTCTCCCCAGAAAAATTACCAATACAATCTATTGCAGCCTTCATTGACTCTGGGTTTGCGTTATAGCTATCGTCAAGTATCTTAAAATTCTCAAGTTCAATCAACTCTAGTCGGCCTTTTTCTGGCAGGGTATTTTCAAGGCCTTTTTTAATAACATCTGACTCAATTCCAAGTGCAATGGCACAAGCAGCAGCAGCCAATGCATTGTCAACCTGATGCAGTCCAATCATAGAAAGATTTACATTCAAAGAAGCATTACTATAGTTAAGATTAAAGTTGATGTGAGATTTGGATTCAGTGATTTCACTTGGATATATACCGCTACCCTTACCAAAAAAGGTGAGACTCTGGGTGCCAGACATTTCGTGCCAGGTTTCTTTGTGCGGAGAGGCAATATTTATTAGGGCTACACCATCTTTAGTTAATGATTCTAATATCTCTCCTTTAGCTTTTACAAGGTTTTCTTCGCTTCCAAATTCACCTAAATGAGCGTTATTTGCATTGGTAATGATTGAAATATCTGGACTCGCAATGGAACATAATAGTGAGATTTCATGTTGATGATTTGCACCCATCTCAATAATGCAGTACTTATGCTTCTCTTCCAGCTCAAGGAGTGTTTTTGGAACACCAAGATGATTGTTAAGATTCCCTTTTGTTGATAGAGTAGGCGCAGCAATCGACAAAATAGAGTTGAGCATATTTTTAGTCGAAGTTTTGCCATTACTTCCCGTGATTGCAATGACAACGGGGGAGTGAGATTGTCGATGCCAGGCCGCAATATCTTGGTAAGCCTTCTCAGTATTTTTGACTTGAATCACAGGTAAGTTTGACTGAATTTTCTTATGAGCAATGATTGCAATTGCGCCTAACTTTTCTGCGTTTTGTGCAAAGTTATGGGCATCAAAATTAGGTCCCTCGAGTGCAATGAAAAGTTTCCCATATACTTCTGCCCTGGTGTCAGTACAGACCCCATTAAACTCTTTAGCTTCGTTACTATTTAACTTACCATTGACAATCTCAGCAATTTTTTGGATATTAGTTGAGAGCATTCAATGCTACCTCAATGTCACTAAACTGAAGAGTTCTGGATCCAATAACTTGAGTCGTTTCATGACCTTTACCTGCTACCAGCAGTGCCTCTTCTTCGCCAAGTGTCCGGACGGCTGATTTGATTGCATCACCCCGATCTAAGATGACCTGAACATCATTTTCAACTTTTGTTCCTGCCAGAATATCATTGACGATTGACTGAGGGTCCTCACTCCTAGGATTATCATTAGTTAAGATAATGCTGTCAGCAGTCTCACTCGCTATCTTGCCCATAATTTGTCTTTTGCCTTTATCTCTATCACCGCCACAGCCAAATAGGACCCTAATTTTAAACTCTGGGTAGTGCGTCTTAAGTGTAGAAAGGGCATTGTCAAGGGCATCTGGCGTATGGGCATAGTCTATCCAAATGTGAGAGTTTTCTAGCTGCTGCATTCTTCCGGGCGGCGGTGAAAGCTTTGCGAGAAAAGGAATAATTTGATCGTCACTGTATCCCAAGCATTTGACACTTTGATAGGCAGCCATCGCATTCGAAAGATTAAACTCTCCCACTAAGGGCAACTCAAAGACATAGTTATTAAGCTGACAAATAAAACCATTCTCACTGTTTTTATAGAATTCTAAATCATCAAGCCCAAACGTTATTGGATCCTTGTCCGAGGCATTATCTAAAAAGTATTGATGGCTTTCATCATCCCGATTAATAATAGCTTTTTTTGAGAAGTCATTCTTAAATAGTGTGATTTTGGCCTCTCGATAATTATCCATTGTTTCATGGTAATCAAGATGATCTTGAGTCAGGTTAGTAAAGATGCCCTGAATAAATGAAAGCCCCTCAAGTCGATTTTGTAAGAGCGCATGAGAGGAGGCCTCAATGATAGCTATTTTAATTCCTTGATTGTTGTATTCTTCAAGTGAACTGTAGGTTGAGAAGATGTCTGGCGTTGTATTGATACTCTTCTTATCAACCTTACTTATTCCCAGAGTTCCGATGACGCCATTATCAACCTCTAAGAAATCTAGTATCTGCGAAATGTAATGACTGACTGAGGTCTTACCATTTGTTCCAGTAACCGCAATGAGATCAACATTCTTTGCTTTGGTGTAAAAATTTTGAGCAAGCTTAGATAGGTGCGTCTTGAGGTTGTCAATTCGAATAGTGGGAACATCACATTCAAAGTCTTTACCCTCTACTAAAACTGCTACGCAGCCATTCTCAATAGCACTGTCGATATACTCTACACCATGACTATTCTCACCTTGAAGTGCAATAAATAAATCACCTTTTGAAAGTGTATTCGAATTAAGCGAAATCCCAGAAACGTCGAATGTTTCAGTTGTTTGATGAATGCTAGATAAAAGGGTTTTAATGTCCATTATTATTAAAACCTATTAAGGTAATTTATACTTATTAAAATAATTTTGCTTGAATCAAAGTATGCATGTTGATTGCGCCAACTATATTGTTACTTGAGTCAACAACTGGCAATGAGTTTAAGCTGTATTTCTCCATCAACTTCATAGCGATTAATGCAGGTTCTTGCGGCTCAATGGACTTGCAATTTATGGTCATGACATCTCCAATGGCTAGCTTCTGAAAATCGACATTGGACTCCAACGCCCTTCTTAAGTCACCATCTGTAAAGATCCCTATAAGCTTTTCATTTTCAGCAATGAGAACCATTCCAAGCGCCTTTTCACTCATCACTAAAAGGCTATCAATAAGGAGCGTCTCTTTGGAGACTATTGGAATATCTTTTCCTGATTTCATAATGCTGGAAACAAGCGTGAGTAATCTTCTGCCTAGAGATCCTGAAGGATGAGACATGGCAAAATCTTCTGATGTGAAATTGTTTGAAGAGATAAGTGAGACAGCAATGGCATCTCCCATCACCAATGCAACTGTCGTGCTCGAAGTTGGCGCTAAATTGTGAGGGCACGCTTCCTTATCGACACTGACATCCATATGAAAATCACTAGATGAGGCGATTGTAGATTTAGCATTACCTGTCATGCTGATAATAGGTACATTCATTCTTTTGATACCTGGGAGCAATGAAATAATCTCATCTGACTCCCCAGAATAAGAAATCATAATAACAACATCGTCATGACTCACCATTCCTAGGTCACCATGACCCGCCTCTCCGGGATGCAAGTAGAAAGCAGGAGTCCCTGTGGATGCAAGAGTTGAAGAGATTTTTTTGGCGATATGGCCAGACTTTCCCATTCCAATGAGAACAACCTTACCCATACAGCTTTTGAGAGTATGGCAAACGTCAATAAAATTTTGATCGATTCTCTCTTTAAGTGCTCCAACGGAGTCAGCTTCAGTTTGAATGACTTCTTTAGCAATATCTAATAATGATTTACCCACAGGCTCAGTAGAATTGGTCTTTGTTATGTGTATAGATTATAAATATTATTTAACAAGAGTGGGTTATATAATCATTTATGCTTATATTACTGAATGGAAAACTTATTTGCTGTAACTTAATTTTGAGGTTTTTTTGATGTTAAAGATTTTTTTAAAGCTAATTAAGAGTTCAAAGTGAAATATAATATCCATATGAAAAAAATCTGTTTAGTTATAGCCCTAGCCCTTTTCTCTATCCAAGCATATGCTGGGTCTTGTCCAGATGGTAGTGATCCAGTCAGGAGTATTTCTGCAGATGGAACATACTTTGTTTATAACTGTGGTAACAACAATAATGAACAAAAATCTTCATCTACCACTAGCCTAATTACAGAAATTAATCCTGTAAATCATTCAGGTTGGGAGCAGCTTTCTAACACAATGACTGGAATTAGTAGTCATAATTTTCAGTATCTAAATGATTCAACAAAATCAAGAAGAGGAAACCAGTATCAACGTTTTGAGCTTCGTGATGGTGACTGTGGTTCATTTTCAGACTGGGACGATTGTGCGAATGACAGACAAAGAGTTGAATTTACCGCATCCCCTCTTCCTCCAGTCGGTAAACAATGTATGGCTTTTAGTATTATGTTAGATGATAGTTTTGTCACTATGGATTCTTCACCAACAGCCCTAGGGCAAATTCAGCAAAAAGGAGGTCCAACAGGATTTATGGAAGGTTTCAAATCACAGCCAGGAGTGCTTATGTTTCATGCGCAAGAGGGATATTATGATTTTGATTGGCTTTATCTGCATGGCTCTAGAACTGACATAAAACAAACGGATTTAAAATTTAGACTTCTTTCATTGGATGATATGAAAGGTAAATGGACTGATATTTCTTTCTGTCTTGACTTTGCAAAAAATAATATGTCTCTTTGGGTTGATGGCAAGAGGAAGTTTGATATTAATCAGCCGCCAACAGGACTTCATATGCCAGAATCTATCTTTTTTAAATATGGCATTTATCAGAGTTTTGTTTCTAAACACAGCGGAAGTACTCCAACACAAATTGTTTATTATGATGAAATAAGAAGAGGCTCATCCGTTGAAGAGGTTGACTTAAATATTAATCCAAACTTGAAAGTAATTGATTAGCGTATGAAGTCAATATTTCAAATCAATAAAATACTTATTTTGACTTTGCTTCTAATTGGAGTAGTTAGCCCCTCAGCAGCATCTCTTTTTGATGACTGGACAGATAATCAGCTTTGTGAATGGATGGACCAACCCTCACCCCCTGAAATTATTGAGACTCTAGTTTCAAAAAGGTTAATTAGTTGCTCTAAAGGAGTTGCAAAGCAATGGGGTGAAGCATCAAATGTTTTGGATGGCTCTTATTCATTTACATTGAGCCGATTTAATCCTTCTGAAGGGTCTATAAATTTAGGTAGAGGTATATTAGAAATAAAAGATGGAAAGATAAGAGTTGCGAAGAAATCTCGACAACTTAAAACAAGTTCAACAAAATATTATGATACTTTCAAGGGTCAAATTGATACAGAAGGAAATATCATTGCCTCATTTGAAGTTAACGCTCTTCATGGTAAGGGTAATCCTAAACTGGTAGGTTTCTCAGGAAGTATGGATGAGCATCAAATAAAAGGAAAGTTTGATGATTATTTTGAAATGATTATCCAAATTAAGCCAATCAAGTCTATTGAGCCTGCCAAGAAAGTTGGCAAGGCAGCTAATACCTTTGATGGGTCTTACGCACTCATCATAAGAACCGAACCAACAGATGGACAAAAAAATATTGGAACCGCACAATTTATAATTAAAGATGGGAAGATTAGTATTGCGAGAAAATACCGTTATCTCAGTACAAGTGCAATTAGTAGTTATGATACTTTTGAAGGCGTAATTGATAAGGAAGGAAACATTAATGCTTCAATTGAGCTTAACCCAATTATGCATATGGTTGAGCCTAAAACTATTAAGTTCTCAGGAACTATGGAGTCACTTCAAATACAAGGAATATTTGATAAAATTAAGTCTTGGGATAACAATACTAAAGGGTATGTACTTGATGAAAATTTTTATCAATATAATGTGATTATTGACTTCAAAAAAGAAAATTATTAAGCTTTAAAAAGTTATAAATTGAAATATAATCAACTTATTAAAAAACTATTCCTAGTTTTTACTCTATCACTTTTCTCAAATCAAAGTTTTGCAGAAGGTTGCCCTGATGGCAGCGAGCCAGTTAAAAGTGTTTCTTCAGATGGTACTTACTTTATATTCAACTGTGGTGGTGGCAATGAAAATTCATCTTCATCAACTATCAACACATCTTCTGCTAATTCAACTAATGCCAAATCAAAGATAAAACCACTAGCAAGCATAGATATAGAAAATAACCCAAATTTAGATTTTTTTAAACCACCAAGATATAATTTTTTCTATGGTGGACATGTTTGGTATATGGCAGATTTTAATGTAGATGGTAATAGTGATATTATGTACATAGGAGCTATACATCCAGATAATCTATCATTGCTGGGAGATGGTACTATAGGAAAAAAACCATTTCCAGTTCTACTCTTGGGAGATGCAAACAATAAACTAAAGAGAGCGGATAAACTAATTATTGATAACCGCGAAGATAGTGGAACATCATTGGGAAAGCGTCTTCTAGTTGCAGATTTTAATAGTGATAATATTCTTGATTTTTATATTGCCGATACTGGTGCTAAGAAGATAGAAGCTGGCGTAGCTTTGACCGGTCATAGGGATAGCTACTTTTTGAGCCAACCTAATGGTACTTGGCTAGAATCGTCAGAGACACATCTGAGTCATCCTAATTTTAAAGTTTATAATCATGGGGGAGCAACAGGTGATATTGACAGTGATGGAGATATGGATGTAGTTTTCTCAGATATTTTAGGGCATCAAGTAGGAACGTATTTATGGTGCTTAATCAATGATGGAAAAGGTTTTTTAAAAAAACATAAGTGTGGTGGTGTTTGGACACATACTTTAGAGCTTGCTGACTTGGATGGAGATGGATATTTAGATTTAATACTTGGAGGAGATGCGTATGATGCGAATCATGATTTTATTGGAATTATATTCAATGATGGCAAGGGTAATTTTTCTCAAAGTAGATACACTCGTCTTCCACAATACAAAAAGAAATGGGGAAATATACCTGAGGCTTCAGCGGCTGATTTAGATAATGATGGTGACCTTGACATTGTTTTCAGCAGGACCGGCTTAATGTATGTTGGAACAGCTATACAAATCATAGAAAATTTGGGGAACAAAAAATTTAAAGACCGTGGAATAATTCCTTTAGTTAAAGCTCCGGATGATTTCATTGCAACTGATGTAGGAAACCAATGGAATGATTATATTGAAGACATTCGGTTTAGGGACTTAGATAAAGATGGAGATATCGATTTATATTTATCTAGTTCTACTTCACGAAAAACTAATGGTACTGTTTTACTTAATCAAGGTGATTTTAATTTCACAATAATTAAGCATGCAGATTTGGATAAACTTTCTGGAAAACCTAAAGTGGTTTCTAATAAAGTGAAGAAGCCATTTAAATATACTTCTCGTAATTTCAAGCCTCAGTTGAGACTATTAGAGACCCAAAGTAATTTAGCGGTTTGTAACGCAATTTCAAAAGAGTTCTATACGGGTGATTACTATAGCCAAACCAATAAAGAAACTTATTTATTTATTTCAATTGATAGTAATGGCTTGGATTGTCATTATGAATGGTCTAGAAATGAAAATAATGCCCTTAGACGATGTAAGCAAAATAATGAAACAGATGGTAAATGTACAATCTATGCCCTAGGTGATAACATTGTTTGGGGTAATACTGATCTCTACAAGGAGCTTACTGGAAGAGATTAAAACTTAAGGGGTTCTTCCTAATATTCAGCCTCTCACAAATCAAATTTGAATCCGGCACAAATTGAAATATAATTTCATGATGGAAAACTTTTACCATTCATATCTATTTGAACTAAATCAGTGGAATTAAAAAATAAAGTTCTGTTTGTTTGTATGGGTAATATTTGTCGCTCACCAACTGCAGAGGGTGCATTTCGATCAATTGTAGAAAAAAAGACTAAGTCTCAATATTTTGAAATAGACTCAGCTGGAACGCACGCATATCATATAGGTAATTCACCTGATCAAAGATCTCAAGAAGCTGCGATCAAA
>Ga0206677_10001177_pt1 | contig 24409 bp, 12 predicted proteins | sample M130m12015metaG_FD_155475 | JGI IMG/M metagenome (GOLD analysis project Ga0206677, IMG submission 155475) | Ammonia-oxidizing marine archaeal communities from Monterey Bay, California, United States - M1 30m 12015 | ecosystem: Environmental > Aquatic > Marine > Intertidal zone | place: USA...
CAAGAATGGGTTAAGGATGTAGTATTGTCTGGATTAGGTGAAGAGATAGTCGGTTTGGATGAATTATCGTTGTTGCCAGTTCCAGTTCCTACTGATTTATTACAACATGAAAGCCACTTACTAGAATTAGACGACCACGCACTGATAAGGTGGTTGGAAAGTGGTGTTGAATTACACCATCTAGTAAGAAATGTACGCTCGACTATGCTAACTGAAGAAGATCACAAGAAAGCAGCTAATCACTGGTCTGAAATCAAAGGAGACCTTGCTAGACTAGTTGAAATGCATCATATTTTGAATTCAGGCGGAGATATCGAATCACATTTACTTTCGAATGCCGAAGCCCTGATGGTTCGTTCTAGCGCAGGACTAGCGACACTAATTGGAGACGCAATATATCGTAGTCCCTCGAAACCACTGCACAGAATTGCTGCAATGGTTGCAATAGAAAGGGGTGAGTCAGAAATTGCCTCTGTACATTTAGCAAATTGTAATGCTCCTGATTTACAGTATTCACTTTCGTTATTGGAAGGAAATACCAATTTGTCGATTCCGGATAATTCCGATTCTAGATTAATTTTGTCTGAAGCATCTCGAAGACTAGACGACAGAATACCTGGCCAGCCTCCATGTGATTCAATAATCGATTTACTGGACAAACTCGATTTCAGTCAAGTTACTGATGACATGAAAAAAATCATACTCGTTGCAATTGCACACATTCGACACTCCTGGTATATTGCTAATGGAAAATGGAATGATGCAGCAGAGATAAGAGATAACTTACAATCTATTTCTCATAGTGAAGACCCTCAATTAAAATCACTAAAATTACGTGATGAAATTGCACAAGCAACTCCCAATTCATCAACGTTTGATCGTTTGGTAGAATCAGTATTTTCTAAGTCTGGTTTACGTGCAACTATGCTACAATTATCATTGATCCAGAAATGTGATGGTAATAGAGCAGCGTCACTTTTGAATAAAATCGAATTACCAACAATAGAGTCTCAAAATAGTCTTAATTCATCAAGAAGAATTGCAGCCAATATTTGGTACTTACGAGCAGTTTACAAGACACACAATCCATTCTCATCTCTTGCAGAAGCAATCTCACTTTGGAAGCGATCACTTTGTCCTAAAGCGGCCAAAGAAGCTACAGATATGATGCACAAGTTGTTGTGATTATATTTCGGCGCCAAGTAATGTCTTGGTGTCAACAATTCCAGAAATAGGTCTGATTTCTTCAACAATTACTCTTGTCAAAGTGTATTCATCATCAGCTTCAATTTTTGCGATCAAATCATATTCTCCAAACAGCATCCAACGATTAGAAACATGTTCTATTTTGTCCAAACTGTTGCGGACATCATGTTCATTTCCAGGTTTAGTAGTAATTAATACAAATCCAGTAGCCATATCATCACCTCAATAATCAACAGCGATCATCGTTTGAGTCTCGCGTACCCCGGGTATCTGTCTAAATTCCTTCATTAGCATACCAGTGAGGCTTTTTGCATCACCCGATGATATTCGAATAAGCAAATCAAATTCCCCGTAAAGGACGTGCACTTCAGAAACGCTAGGGTTGCCAGAAAGTTCGAGATAAACCTCTCTTTCTTTGGTCGGCTCAGTCTTGAACAGGACGAACGCTTCAGGCATTAAACAGTCCACATAACGCCCCCTATTCACTGTGCCGATTTAATATCTAAATTCAAACCTAGAGGGGGAACAGTCTAATGCATCGAGGGTGTCGTGGAAATATGTTGAGTAAAAAGACAGTATCTGCGGTTGGCTTACTCATTATTTTCTGTCTGTCCTCACAATCACCAATTTTCTTGAGTGTTGATGAAATCAGTGAAACCAGTGGGCGTGCACAAACAACATGGTCGGGAGATGTTGTTCTCAATAATCACCATACGGTTTCAGTTACCGACGAACTGATTATTTCAGCTTGTACCAATGTTACCATGTCGAATGGAGTTAGGATATTCGTTGAAGGCCGAATTACAGTTGAAGGAACCAGTAATTGTCCGGTTTACTTTGACTATGCGGGCGGTGGTGACCATATGGGTATTCAGTTCAACTCCACTTCAAATGGTAGAGGAAGCAAAATCGACAATGCTTCAATTATTCATTCAACCTACGGGATTACTATCTATGGTTCCGATCCTTATCTAGCCAATGTTACAATCTGGAATGCGGATGATGTCGCCGTTGACATGTTCAATTCTGCAACTCCTACGATACGAGACATGGTCATAGATGAAGCAGGACAAGATTGGAACTTTCCAACATACTGGAGGTATGGAATTGGCCTTTCGATAGGAGCAGGTTCAGCACCAAATATCGACGGATTAATTGTCAATGATGCAGTTACCAGAGGAATCAATCTGTGGGGTAACTCAGGTGGTCTACTTCGGAATATTACTATCTCAAACGTTACAGGTGCAACTCTTGCAGAAGCCGCAGGTGTTTGGGTGCAAGACAGTGTTCCTCTATTGGAAGGGGTTTCAGTGAATCGTTCAGACCATGGCGCTATTATTCGTCACATTGACGACGGCATCACGACTAGGGCAGTAATCAGGGATTTAGATATTAGAAATTCAATGTACAAGGCTCTCATCATTGACAAGGAAGACCACACAAATTACACTAATTATCAGAGTGCAATAATTGAGGGATTAGAAATCAGTGGAACCGGTGGACCTGATGCTAAAACTCCTGGTCTCGCTACTGCTACTATAGAGATCAACGCTACAGGTACTTGGATTGAAGAAGCCCATCTTGAAGACAATGATGCTGTAGGAGTTCAGTTATACTTCGTTGATTCATCAACTGTATTTACAAATCTTTCAATTAACAACACCGGAGGCTCTGGAAGCGGTGCAAAGGGTGCAGGTATTTCTGTACGGTCTTCGTACTTTGGAGCTAAATTTAACGGGCTAGAGGTTTCAAATTCTACAGGTCCGGGCGTATTTGCATTGAATGGTGGAGCAATTCAAGGGAACGATTGGAATTTGCATGATAATGGGCAAGAGGGGTTCTATCTAGAAAGTGCGGCAACAATAGTCGATGGAATCACTCTAGAAAACAATGGTAACTCCGGGGTGCATATTGATGATGCAAGGTATGTGTACCTGTCTAACCTCTCCAGTTCAAACAATGCAGATGCTGGACTAGAGTTCTACAGGGCAAATGATATCGAATCAGGTTCGGGAGATGTTAGTTGCGTATCATGTGTTTCAGTAGGCAACAATAGAGGAGTTGTTATCACAGACTCAGTTGACATCCATTTCGATGGCCTAGAGGTCCATGATCCTTTAACAGGTCCTGCAATATCAATCGATAATAGTGGTTTGAATATTGGAGTGCAGGGGGGACTATTCCACTTACATGATGTGGAAGCTTGGGTGAATAATAGCGGACCCGGAATTGAAATTACTGCGGCTGAAGGGGTAATTGATGGGCTTGATATCTTTGGAACACATGAGGGTCTAATTTGGGATGCTGATCATAATGTTGAGAGACTTAGCGTTCTATCTAATGCTAATTTTTCGGGTAGTGGTTGCCTGAATCTATCTAATCATGACCAACTATCAGGTTCTGGAAATATCATAACTTCTAGTTGTACAGGCGAACTTACATTCAATAATGTCGAAATTAATTGGACGAAATTTAGTGATGCCGGTTCACATATTCTTAATGTGGATACTGATTCACATTTACACTTACACCAACCTACAAATATTGATTATTCTAGTGCAAATATCGCAGGAAATGGTTGGATAGAAGAAGCATGGAATGTTGAGATATGGGTCATAAATAATAATTCGAATGGGATTCCAAATGCTGCGGTACATCTTGGCTTCGACCAATTAGAGAATTCGATATCAGAAACAACCAACGACATTGGTACTGTAACATTCCACGATTTACGCGGTAAGAAATACACGAGCGTTGGGCAAAGCCCATACACCACTATTTCCATTGATTGTTCATATGATAGCGTGTCTAATTCTACTACTACTTCCTTATCAGAGGATAGAATGGTGTGGTGTCACCTTCCTCTATCGAATCAAGCACCGTTCATAATTTGGGACTCCCCTGTGGATCAAAGAGTATATCCTTCACAAGGAGATGTATTTTTCAATGCCAGTGATTCTTGGGACCTTGATGACGATGAACTTACCTTCTCTTGGACAAGTGACCTAGATGGGGATATTTTGGCATCATGCACTGGTCCGGGCAATCCTTTCAATCCTAATAGAGGATTTGCATTCTCTGTCAATTCTAATGGTGATTGGGACTGTAGTCTCTCCGATGGAGTTCATGATATCACTCTACAAATATGTGATGATGCGGGTAACTGTGTCCAAAAAACCAGAACCATTGAATTGTCTAATCAAGACCCTATTATCGTAGTAAATACCGACCCTTCACTTTCTCCTTGGGGGGAGTTGAAAACTCCGATTACTAGGCCAGTAGAGTTCTGGTTAAACGGCACTTATGACCCAGAAAATGACACACTTGACTGTTCATGGTCATGGCCAGGAAACAATCTCCAACTTGGAGATTGTGTAAACGGAACAGGATACTTGTCATTCGCAAATATGACTTCAACAGCTTTTGATCTTACTTTATCAGTGTCTGATGGAATTAATCCAACAAAAGAATGGGTTGTTCCTGTTGAATTGTTCAATGAGGTGCCAATTTCTTCCTTCGAAGTAAGTCGTGAAGGCAACTTATCTGAAGATGAGATAACTTTACTGAGTACAACAGTAGACCCAGAAGGAGATGAAATTACATATCTTTGGGAGAGTTCCCTAGATGGTATAATTTCGAATCAAAGTTCTTGGCAAGGATACTTGTCTAGGGGCGTCCATGTGATGACATTGAGTGTCAATGACGGAAGAATGGAGCACATTAATTCAACATCTCAAAACTCTACAATTATTGTTGTCGAGAATAGTCCACCTAAAGCAGTTATAACTTCACCCGAAGCAGGCTCAGGCCACGATTCTAGCCACTTATTCGAGTTCAATGCCTCAGGATCAGGTGATTATGATAGTGCATGTAATACATTCCCCGACAATATCTCATGGCACTGCGCCGAAAATGAACCTGCAACCGGTTCAGAATACCTAATCTATTCATGGTACTCTGATATCGATGGTCTTCTACAAGAGGATGGTTCAGATTGGCTCATTTTCGAAGGACACTTGTCCAGTGGTACGCATACAATTACGTTGATGATGGACGATGGAATTCACTCTCCAGTATCTAGTAGCGTAATTGTGGAAGTTTCCCCATCAGCCCCCGTTCTCGTTCTTACTAATCCTGATATCTATATGGGATACAATTCTAGTGATTTGATAGAACTTGATATCCGTCAAAGTATGGACTTCGATGGTGACAATTTTACATTCAGTTTGGAAAGTGATATCTCCGGAATAATTGTTACAGATAACCTCCCATCTGAATTATACATTATTTCTTTAGTTTCAGGCGAACACGTTCTAACATTCACTCTGGTAGATGAAACCGGCTTATCTAGGGTTACAGAAGTTAATTTATTGGTAATAGAATCAGATCCTGATGCAGTAATCTATGAGCCGGTTAACAACCAGTTCTACGAACCTGGAGAATTGGTTTTATTCGATTCAAATGGGACAGTTGATGCTGATGATGACATTACAAGGCGTGAATGGAGATTGTATGTGCCTGGCGACCTTTATCCAACCGTTCTCTCTAATGATGCGTTTTATTCTACCAATTTAGCACCGGGTGTGCACCACATATCTCTCTTTGTTGAAGATAGAAGGGGAGGGGTGGATGAACAACATCTTAACATCACGGTCGCTTCTAGTAGTCCTGATCTTTCTAACTTGACTGCGACTCCAAAAGCCGTGTTACTTAACGAATTAACTACGGTAACAGTCAGCGTCAAATTAGATGACCCAGATGGTACAACTCAATTGCTTAATGCAACAATTATCAAAGAACCTCAAATTTGGTACTTTAATCTGACAGATGAAGACGGCGATGGAGTTTGGACTGGGGAAGTCGATATACTGGCTGAAGATGATGGTAAAGCCCAGGTAAAGGTGACTGCATTCGATGATGATAGCATAGATTACATCAGTATTAACATTGAATTTACAGAGGAAGAAACCGACAACACCTCGCTATACATCGCTGGAGGGGCTGTCGGAGGTTTCCTACTTCTCTTTGCGGTAGTCGCTCTAGTTATTGTCCGAAGAAGAAAGAAGTTAGCTGATATTGACTTGATTGATTCATGGGGAGTGTTTGGAGGGGAATCCAAAGAATACATTGAAGGAGATTTGGAAGAGAATCTAAGTGGGAATTCAGTTGAAAGCGTTGAATAATCTACTTTTACCGCTGCCCATACCTTGATTACCCTGTCATGATAAGGTTATACCATGAGGAATAGTTTCTCGAGAATGAATGCCGTTTTGCTGACCGTACTTTTGTGTGCATCTGTTTTGCCGCAGGGAGCCGCTGCAGAAGATGCTACAACTGAACATTTCGCGTTTGGAATGGAATATGATTGGACCAACATGGATACCGATTTTGAGTCCATGACTGGCTTGCCGCTTGATGAAATTCTAGCAGATGTCATGCAGTCTGCAGATGATGCAGGAATTGATCTGCTCATCCTAGAAGAAATCACAGGTACTTCTTCAATGGTTGTCGACCAATATGAAGATGGAACAATGATGTTTGATGATTCATCTGGATCATCAGTTGAAGTAACAAAGCACGTTACAGAATTGACAGTTCGCCATGGCTCACTTACAGATATGGCAATTATCACTGAGTGGTCAGATGCTCGTGCAGGTTGGGATTTAACAATCTCAGCTGGCTCTGAAGGTGTTTTCAACGTCGATGCTTACTATGTAGAGTACCGTGATGTAGCCGGGCTAATCTATGGCCATGATATTGATATGTCTATGGCCTCTGATACAACAATTTACTTTGACCTCGAAGGTAGCCTAGAAGCAGAGGATGGCGACAAAGTCATGCCTCTTGATATTCATATGGAAATGGGTGTCGCTTACGGAGTTACTAACGCTGCAAGTTCAATAATTTACGCCGAGCCAAGTACGCTCCATCAAAGAATTTCTGACCTAGAAGGCGGAGAAAGCCTTGAATGGAATGTTGGACAAGAGGACTCTGATGAAGTCTATTGGGAAAACTACGAAGATTGCGAATGGGATGGTTATGAATACCGATGCGCTATCGATTATGATGACGATGGAAATGTTGACTGGCATGACTACATAGCCTACTGTGAGTACTATTCTAGCAGTGACGAATTCTTCTGTACTTGGGAGTTCGATCATGATGAAGATTGGGAAAACGCAGTTGCTGAAGGTTGGACACACTACAATGACGGTACCAGCCCTATTGGTCACATAGTGATAGATGAAGTCGATTCCAACATAGGAACTTTCTCTACTTCTACAGGATTTAACTTTGAATTGACAGGTCTACCGGCAGAAGAAATGGGATTCCCTGAAGGTAAGTGGGATGTTTCTGCAAGTGATGATACTACTGACGCCGGTGGGTTCGATGAAGGCTATGGCTGCGAGATGGGTATGGAATTATTCGAGGGAACTCAGATGATTACTACCGATGGTGAACAAATTGAAGTTATGCAGGCACACACAAGTCCAGTTCCGTTCGGGATGACCTGCCATATTTACGATCTATTCTTACACGCATTCGCGGGAACTGAAGATGCTGCAACTCTTGAAGATATGATTGTAGACAGCACAGAAGAGATTGCAGAAAGCATGGACGGAAGTGGCGACGATTATGAGTCAAGCGACATGATGTCCATGGAAATGAATGTCGGTTCCCAAGAAGAAATACAGCTCGAATTACAGGCATGGGATCTGGATTATAACAACAATTACGAAGTAAACATGGTACTGGTTGACTCAGATGGAATTACTCAAGACACAGGCTCCTACGTAATCTCAAACACTGATTATGATGATGAATGGACGGAGATGTCTACTAGTTCATGGGGTGAACACTGTGTTACTGCACAACTGAAAGATATCACAAATAACCAAATCGTCGATACTGTTGAAACATGTACTGAAGTTGCGCAAGACCCAGAACCTAGTGACCTAGTAATCGACATTATCGAGGGATTCTCTGATTCCACACTAGAAAATGTGCTTGAGAACTTCGGAGAGAATTTGGAATACAGGCTTGAAGATTACGAAGCAGACTTCCCGTATGATGATGGAGAGATGTACATACTTTGGGATAACACCAACAATATGGTAGTTGGATTCCAAATGGTTGTCACATCTGATGATAGCAACCTGTGGTACACTTTAGTCGGTCCAGAATCTGATTCTTACGGCGATGCACCTTCTCCAGTTTCAATAACATACTTCTCTGGACAACAAGCTATCGCCCAAGAAGCAGATATTGCTGATGACTCTACACTTGAAGACTTAGTTGATCTATCTCAGCATAATGATGATGCGATTGAAGAAGCAATTGAAGAATCATTGCAAGATAACAGCCCAGAAGCAGGTGGTCCTGCAGATGGTTCTGGAGATGAAACTGCTGCTGATGATGGAAGTGGACTACTTCCTTTCATCTCACCAGTTCTTACAATGACAATGATTGCAGTTGCTGGAATTGTTGCTAGCCTAAGATCTCGTAAAGAGTGAAGCAAGAATTGAAACCATCGATTGCCCCCCTTCCTCATATGAGGGAGGGGAGGCCATATGGTAAGTTGCTTCTTCATCTGTTTCAGATTGTGATTTTGTTATCATTGGTTCAGGTTGTCAATACTCAAACTTGGTATACCGGAGTAGTAGATATCGAGTATGCAGAAGGCTTGCCCAAAGGCGCAGGTATGGAAGTTGAATTAGAAGTCGACCAACAGAGTGCGGATGGCAGCATTCACATTGATGGCTTCATCACATTCATGCAATGGCAGAATGATCGCAATGACACATCTATCCCTTCTGATTCAACAGATGTAGAAGGCAATACAATGGAACTAACTCCTCTTTCTGAAGTTCAAGAAGATGTTCCCTTACTAACAAAGATTGCTCCTGCATTAGCTGTACTGATGTTTTGTCTTACGTTTTTCCAAGTAAAAAACCGAGCCTTAATCGGTATCATTCTGAATCTGTTAGTCCTCTGGATTGTTATCTCGTTGGTTGTAATTGCACCATTGGGCTACCTCGGGGGAATGGATTTCGGAACAGGTCAAGGTCAAGATGATAATCGAGAATCAACTGTACACCAGTCATTGACTGGTAATCCAGTGTTTGACATAATAAATGGTGAATTTGATTATGAGTTTGTCAATAAAGGGTATGATTTAGGATTAGTTGATGAATCGGAATTTGATGATGTTGTAGCCAATCCTCCTGGCGAAGACCATCGTTCTTACATTGAAATGGATGGCGTAGCAGGAATTCATTATGGGGCTTTTGTAGTGCAACTTTTCTGGGCTTGGGTATTCTTGTTTTTGCTAGCGCCAATCACAATTGGCTTCTTTAACAGGGTTGCAATCGATAAACCACATCTGCTGTGATTACTTTTGCTCTGGGATATCTCCGTTTAGAGAATCTGGATTATCTTCTAACGGACCCCATTCGGTTCGGGTTCGATGTAGGCCGAATCGCTTAGCCCAAATGAACCTTAGATTCTTCCAACCATCTCCCCATGTGTGAATTTCTGCATCTCCAACTCTTGGTCGATAAGGGACTGATACTTCGATAGCCTTCTTCTTGCCCAACACTTTGCGAGCCAAGATTTTCATCTCCTCAGATAATGGCATTCCGTCGTTAGTAGGTCTCATCTTTTCATTCTCAAAGATTGACTTGCGGAATACCCACATTCCGGACTGTGAATCTTTGATTCCATATCCGAATGCCAATCTTGCATTAAATGAAAGCATCCAGTTTCCAAATCCATGAAGTCCAGACATCGAGCCTTCTTCAGCAAGAGTAAGTCTGTCACAGGTAATGAAATCTAAATCTTCATCAATCAGTCTTTTGACCAGATCAGGAACAACTTCTGCAGGATAGGTACAATCGGCATCCATGGTGACTATAATGTCGCCCTTAGCAACTGCAAAACCGGTTCTGTATGCTCTTCCGTAACCCTTTCGTGGTTCTAGGTGAACTCTGATTCCCTTTTTTAATGCGATTTCTCTAGTCTTGTCAGTAGAGCTGCCATCAACAATCATGATCTCTAATTCATCACACCAATCTCTAGGAATAGAATCTACGGTTGGACCAAGTGCTTCCTCTTCATTACGAGTTGGAAGAATGATGGTGACAGAGACCGGCAACTTGTCCGCCATAACACCTCGATTCAAGGATTTCATTTGAAGCCACCTATCCCTTGGATTATTTATCATATTACCAAGTGGGGTATTTGTTCGACATGCACATTGCGATAGTGTCAGGTGAATATCCTCCTCGTTGGGGAGGAATTGGTTCAGTGGTTTTCCATCTTGCTGGGCACTTTGTTCAACTAGGGCATGAGGTGACAATTATCACCCGTTCTCATCCAGAAAAAGTGCCTTCCCAAGAAGGTGTAAATGTAGTTCCAGTACGATGGGCGCGCTTGCCTATGGCCTTCACCCGCTCATACGGTAAAAGTGCGATTAAGGCTTTGAAAAAACTTCATGCTGACAAACCAATTGATGTGATAAACGCACACTTGCCTTTGGTATCTTGGAAGAGAAAAGAGTTCAGATGGTTGCAGGAAAACATTGCTCCTGTAGTATCATGTCTACACGGTTCTTGGTTAGGTGAGAAAGAGGGTGTGAAAAGAGCGGCTGCTGCTAGAGAGTCTGCAACATGGAGGAACCCAAACGACCTTGCAATTCTAACTACGGCTGGATGGTATTCTAGATATGAAAGGGCTGGCATTTTGGAATCCAGTATTTGTGTTTCGAATTCTCAATCTACTCTTAAGGAGTTCAAACAGTGGTATCGCCCTGACGAAAATTTCGATTGCGAAGTAATCCTATGGGGGTGTGACCACAAGGTGTTCCGCCCTCCTAATATGGACGCAGAAGCAGAGCAATTAGAACACGAGCGTATTAGGACTAAATATGATTGTGGAGACGAGGAAGCCCTTTCTTATTCATCTGAAACTAAGACTCCTATGTTGCTTGCAGTCGGAAGATTAGTAGCACGTAAGGGATACATGACTTTGCTTAGATCTATGCCCGAAATAATTGCTAAAAACCCTGGTGCCAAGTTGGTAATTGTCGGCCGCGGTCACATGAAATCAAGTTTGGAGAAAAATGCTAGAAAATTAGGAATTTCAGAATCTATCCATATTCAGAGCAGTTTATCATTCGATGAATTAGCACAACATTTCCGCTCTGCAGACCTTGTAGTATATCCTTCATACTATGAAGGACAGGGATTAATTCCACTTGAATCACTTGCAAGTGGTACTCCTGTAGCAACCGTCGACCAGGAACCATTGACTGAAATGGTGGATTCAACAGTTGGTGGTTTATTCAAAAGAGGAGATCCTTCTGATTTAGCAAGGTGTGTAAATGAGATGCTATCCAGTAATAAAACTGCGGAAAAAGCACGATTAGGTCGTGATCGCGTACTCTCGAAATATACCTATGAGCACAACGCATCAGATTACACTGCAGTGTTTGAAAGAGCAATTCAAAAAATGGGCTAATGCACGAAGGTGTGATAACAAATAGATTGGTGTGTAAATCATGACTGGCAACGCTTCGAGTAATAAGTTGCCAGAAAGTGACATACATGATGCTGAATTAATCGAGGAAGATGAATCCCGATTTCTTAATGGAATCATTGGAATTACCTTTGCAGTTTCCGTAACATTCCTTATCCTAGCCTCTAGTATAGGTCAGATTCAAGCGCCTGACTTGACGGAAATGAAAGCGAGCAAACCCCTATCTCCCGGAGACCCTGTAGAACTTACTTTAGGTGAACCAATTTACATGCCTCGTCACGAAGAATGCATAGACATGGAAAACGGTCAAGATGAAGACTATGCGGGCTATGGGATTGGGTACGAACCATCCTTGTCAATCGACTCCAAAGGTAATATGCAAATTACAGCACACAAAGATTTGCGATGGGGTGGTGAAGGAACTCCATTCGGCCCGGTTTTGGGTGGACCAACAGATACATGGTACGCCTGTGAAGATGGAGCGATGACCTCATGGGATTATTGGGCATCTTGGTTCTGGGTTTCCACAGATAATGGAACGACTTGGGACCATGCTGACCAGTTCGAGCCAACTCCTGGTAATTTGCTTAACTCCGCAGTTGGCTCTGTTACAGGCGGTGCATCTGAATGTCTTGGCGATGAAGGAGATATTGCAGTTGACAATGAAGATGTGGTTTACTACCTTGATACCACACTGGAAGACAATTGGTGGCATAGATTTACAGAGGGTGGAGACTCATATGAAATGGGTAATGTTTGCCAGAGAATGAACACTATGGCTGCTGATGACAGGCCTTGGGTCGCGGCACAAGGGGATGGAATAATTCACTATCTCGGGAACTCGGGTGCAACTCCTCCAGAATGTACGGGGGATAACGGACGATACTGGTACTACCATTCCGAAAATGGCGGTAATACATTCTCTCAATGCTTTGCTATGCCAGGGGGATGGTCTACAATCTCCTCAGAGAACAATGGCTCCTACGTTTATGTGGCTCAGGAAGATGCTGATTCAAATTCAGGAACTGTACAAATTAGAATCAGTGATGATTACGGTCGTGGAACTGGGCCAGGCCCATCAGATGGTACGTGGGACCCTCCTAAGGAATTAGGACCGAGAAATGGTAATTGTCCTGAAGGATACCCTGTGGTAAATAACAACGAAGCAGGCACAGTAGTCGTTATTTGGGCAGATTGTCCTAACGGCGATTTAGGAGCATGGGACATGCTGATGGCTATTTCATATGACCATGGAGAGAATTGGGAAGATAGTTGGAGCGTAGCTCCGGATTGGGGTGAATCCGGAGGAATTACGATGTATCCTTTCGTGTCGATAAGCGAGAATAACATGGTCTCAATCTCATGGTATGGGCTTGAATACGGAGATGATGGATATACTGAGGGTGACGAGTGGTACCTTCAAGTCGGTGCAATTTACGAACCTCATTCTGGTGATGTGTTCCAGTGGACTATAGCTGACTCTACTCCTCTACACATTGTCAATTCTTATGAAGAAGCCAATGGCGATGTCCATGCATTACACGATTTCTTTGAAACGGTTCATAGTCCGAATGCAGATTGGATTGGAGTTGCATATCAGCAGAATATCGGCCTCCATCCTTTTGAAGAAAACGAAGAACAGAGATACATTAAATTTGTAAGAATCGAGATTGTTAGTGAGATCCCAGTACCAGTTGTAATTGTTGAAGACGATGCAATGCACGGGCCTGTATGGATTGCCACCGATATCTGATTTGACGGCGCTGTCTTGAAAACCAAACCCTCACATGCATGCTCATGCGCGCGAGGCAGTGGGTGGTCCTATTCCTCGCAGCGTGCCTTTTAGCAATCATTCCGCCTGTGTCTGCAGATAATGACATCAGCAACGCAACTCCTCTGACAAATGGTGTCTCAACAAACGGCTATGTTTGCTATGATGATGGATGTTCACCAAACGATCAAACCGACTGGTGGAAAATATACGCTTACAAAGGGGATATAGTGCAAGTTGGCTTTTCAGGTTCGATGAGTAATGCTGCGATTTGGTGCCCCGGTGATGGCTGGGAAGCCGACTTTTCAATTCACGACGCTGCCGGTTCACAGGTAGCCGGTCAGGGAATGAGCGATTCAGGTTCATCCACCACTTTGTCAACTACAATGTCTACCGCAGGGTGGGTACATGTCAAAGTCAAAGGGAAAGATAGTTGGTGCAATGACGGTGTCGATTACACATTAACTCCATCATTGAATCAAGACAACAGAGATAGCGATGAAGATGGTTTCATCGATAATGAAGATGACTGTGATCTCACGCCTGGAACATCAACTAATGACAGGAACGGATGCATAGATACTGACTCAGATGGTTGGTCCGACCCTGATGAGGGCTGGGGTCCGAACAATGGTGCTGACGCATTTGCAACAGAACCTAGCCAATGGGTTGATTCTGATAATGATGGTTTTGGAGACAACATCAACGGTTTCGAACCAGATCATTGCCCGTACAGCCGTGGATATTCATCTTCTGACAGATATGGCTGCCTTGATTCAGATGGGGACAGTTGGTCTGATGCAGACCCTGGGGGATTAGATGGAATCGAGCCATGGTTTTCTCACCCTAATGGCACAGCAGATGCTTTCCCATTCATTGCAAGCCAATGGAACGACACCGATGAAGATGGGTTTGGCGATAATTGGGCAGATATTTCTTGGAATGAAACTAGAATGAATTGGTCAATTGGTATTTGGTATGATAACGCAACAGAACCTGATGCCTGCCCATTCGTCACAGGATATTCAATGGAAGATAGATTCGGTTGTCCTGATACTGATTTCGATGGATGGTCTAACCCTGATTTGAATTGGACTTCTGGTAATGGAGCAGACGCATTCCCCGAGAATCCTACCCAGTGGGCTGACCGAGATAACGATGGTTGGGGTGATAACCAGAGTGAAGGGGCTCTACAAGTTGATGATTTCCCGGATAATCCATCACAATGGGTTGATTCTGATGATGATGGTTGGGGCGATAATCAATCATATGGGGCAACCCAAGTCGATGATTTCCCACTAGTTCCTAGCCAGTATCGAGATACTGATGGTGATGGCTATGGTGATGATATTTCTGGGTTTGAAGGAGATGTTTGTCCTTTGAGCACAGTCGAAGAAGTCGAGAGTGGATGGATAAGTTGGGCCGATCGTTTCGGATGTCTTGACATTGATATGGATGGTTATTCTAATCCTGATGATTGGTGGATATCGCACCCCGATGGCTTTGCAGATGCTTTCCCTACAGATGAAAGTCAGTGGCATGATACTGATGATGATGGTTATGGAGACAATCTTGAATATTTCGATGGAGATACTTGGAGAGAAGCTTGGAGAGGAGACGGCTGTATCGCTACTGAAGGCAATTCAGCAATGGATAGATGGGGTTGTCCAGATTCCGATGGTGATGGCTGGTCCAATCCGACCACTCACTGGTTAGCAAGTCCTGGCGGTCTTGCAGATGCCTGGCCTTCAGATGAAACTCAATGGCATGACACAGATGGTGATGGTCGCGGAGATAATCCACGAGGAACCACTGCTGATGTTTGTCCAAATGTTCCAGGGACTTCTCTAGGTCCAACAGCGGGCGGTGACCGCTGGGGTTGCCAAGATACTGATGGAGATGGATGGTCTGACCAAGGAGATAAGTTCCAGCATGAACCATCACAGTGGCGAGACGAAGATGGAGATGGATTTGGAGACAATCCAGATGGGCACGAAGGAGATGCTTGTCCAAATGAACGAGGCCAATCCTTTTTCGATAGGTTAGGATGTAGAGATTCAGACGGTGATGGTTGGTCAGACCCTTCTCAGAATTGGTTAGCATCACCCTGGGGTGAAGCAGATGCCTTCCCAACAGATAGACTCCAGTGGGAGGATTCCGACGAAGATGGCTTTGGTGATGTGGGGATGGGTTCCAGAAGAGATGACTGTCCTGATGTTCCAGGGACCTCAACCAGAGATATCCAAGGCTGTCCAGACGAAGATGGTGACGGATGGTCCGACGAATACGGGGGTTGGAATTCTGCAGTATCAGTAATGGGTGAAGAGCCTGCATCAAGTTGGCTATCCTACATGATTCTTGGAGCAGCAATGCTAATTTCCTCCGGCCTAGCAATGATAGTTCGCTCAACTCGTTCTGTCTCATCTTTGGAAAAAGGAATCTCGTCTAATGAAGGAGGTGAAAGAAATGCGTGAGTGGTTTTTGATTGCTCTAATGCTCTCACTTTGTTTCACTGGACAAGTAGTTGCTGAGGAAGAGGAATCAGATCCTTTCGTCGCAGCAGGGTTGAATTTAGTTGCGCTTAGAAATGATAGTTTAGACAGTAACCAAGATGGAATGATGGATGCTATTAGAGTAGTAGTAGTGCTTAATTCTACACAACAATGGATTGATTTAACTCTCACTTTGATAGGAGAACATTCTGGATTTACAGTCCAAGAAGAAGTTCTAATGGCATTCGATGATCAAGAAAACGCTTCTCTGACATATGATTCATGGGCAGAAGGGGAACATCGTTTGATTCTAGAGATAAGTGATGCAGACGGTAGACTCCTCAAATCAATAAACATTGGAACCTTTGATTTGAGCCCAGCTTTAGCGGTACCTTCTACAAACCTTGTTTTATCCGGTTCTGACATAATGCAAACAGGAGATACGTGTGAAATTACTAGAAATTTCATTGATGAAACTGGGCCTAGGTGGGATTTTGTAGGTACTCGTTCTATTGTTGGTACTCCATTCAAAGTTTTAGATGAAGATACAATTTTGGATTGCAGTAACTGGCCGGCAGGAACATACGTAGTTAGCGAGACTTACCAAAATGGTCTTGGACAGACCACTTCGGATACTCTTGAACTAGTAATCGTCAACAAACCTCCTCCACACTTTACTATTGAAATAGACGGAGATGGGCAGTTAGCAGGCACTCCTTGCACAGTGTCTCATTTGCAGGCTACAGGCGAGAATCATGAAGATTACACCAAAGATTGGACAATCACTCCATCGATAGGAATGATTGCCAACTCTAGTACCTTAGACTGCTCAAAGTGGGGCTCTGGAGTGTATAAAATTCTACTAACAGTTACCAATGACGAGGAGATCAGTACTACTGGAGGTACTATGCTAATCAGAACGCCATCTCCTGATTCAGAGGTTGAAGATGAAGACGCACCAGTGTTATCCCAGAGAGATGAAACCGAAACCTCATCAGTTGGGATTTATGGTATTGCAGTGCTAGCATTAGTTTTGGGAATTGCAGTATTCGTATTAATGATGAGAGGTCCTGAAGATGACCATATGGGTGGAGGTATGCTCGATGAAATCGGTGAGCCTGACGCAGAAGGTCTACCAACTCACGTCGATGAAAACGGTATGCTATGGCGCCGACATAGTGATGGTGAAGTAGACTGGTGGGACCGTTCCTCTTTGACGTGGAAGAGGTGGTGAAATGCTACGTGATGTGGCATTTTGGGTAATGATTTTCAGTGCTTTAGGACTTCTTCTAATCTTCATCAATGTAATGTGGAAACGTTATACTCGCATTCTGGCATTAGAGCCAGGGTTGGACAAAGAATGGGTTGCAGATTGCGCCCACCATGGAACAGCATCCTACAAAGGCTCGAAAGTTAGTCTGAAGAATGTCAGAGATTTTACTTGGGCTAACAAGAGAGAGCATGACTCGAAATGGATTAATACCAAAGTCGACATTGATGACATCACTGATGTATGGTTTGTAATCGACCATTTTCACAAAATAAAAGGTCTTGCACACACTATGCTGACCTTCGAGTTTGGTGACGGACAATTCATCACTTTCTCATTTGAAACGCGCAGAGAAGTAGGAGAGAGGTATCACCCCTGGGATGGCCTATGGAGAGCATATGAGTTGTATCTTCTAGTGGCTACTGAGAAAGATGCATTGCATCTGAGAACCAATGCTCGTAAACACAAAGTGCACTTATTCAGAGTACAAACTCCACCAGGTAAAGACAAGGCTCTATTCAATGCTCTTTGCGATAGACTAAATTCTCTAGCAGAAAAGCCAGAATGGTATCACACATTTGGAAAAACCTGCACAACCGCCATCGTCGACCAAGTTAACTTAATCACGCCTGGTAGGATTCCAAGAATGTGGAGAACATTGCTTCCCGGTCATTCTGCACGAGCAGCATGGAAATTGAAATTAATCGAAGATTGGGGCGGTTTTGAATCCACAGTTGAAGCATCAAGGGTGGATGAACGTGCCAATCTTTGGAATGGGGATGAAGATTATTCTCACTTCATTCGAGCTCATTTGCCTCCCAAATGAAGAGTAAGTCTCCCCCTTCATGTGAGATATTTACGACCTCTTCAGTCACTCTATTTCCAACACCTCTTGTTCCAGATGATATATTCTCATTTTCAAGAACGAACCCTACTCCAGAAATTGACACATTGTTAACTTCTCCAAACGGCATTAAAGAACAAATTGTTCCTATCGGTAAATCAATTTGTAAGCCATCAGAGTGGACTCTACATGCCCTCCATCCATCAAAATATAGAATCGCATCAGAGTTGGTTTCAAACAAAGATGTGTAAGCAGCGATTTGATGATCCAACCTTCCTCCAGCAATTCCAACGACCGCATCAACATCATACATTTTTAGGGCCTTAGCAAGATCAGAATTATTCTGACTTATGTCAGGATCGTGATGTTCAGGATTAGAGATTGAGTCCATATCTCCAACTACTACATCCCACGAATCAAACCTATCAGCTGCTCCGTCTAATGCAATCTTGAAAGTCGATGCCTGAATCATAGTTTCAACTAATCCGGTTCCACCCCATTCGCCGTTTGCAACTACCAGCACCATGTCCGCCATATTGGGGGCATTAGTTTCACCGTTTCAAGCGGTTCGATTCGATTACATTTCACCGGCCCCCTTAAGGGGGCCGTAATCATTTGTTGGGAATAGTAATGTAGGGTGTGAGGCGTGATGGGTGATATGTCATGGCGAAGCAAGGGTCTTCCACTCGTAATTTCCGCCATATTCATCATCCAAATTGTTTCTCCATTGTTCGCGTTTCCAGTTGAAGAGTCATTGACTGAGGATTCTAAGGAATCGAATTCAGTTGGCTTTTCAAGTGGTTCTGGTCATGACATAGAAGGGGATCTAATTGAGGTCGACGGGAAAAACTGGACAGTTCGTGGTGAGTCGGTTCTGGATTATTGGAATATTGACCATCGTGGTATTATGTCGGACAAACCTATGGATTTGGTAGTGACTGATGTAGGAATTGGGTACGCTTGTTCCCTAAATTCATCTGATGTTAATTTACACACTATTCATCTCAACGGTACGATGGAAACTCTACTTGTGGAATCGTTGAGTAATGGTCTGACTGCTGATGAGTGCGGGGTGGCTATCGGCGCCAATAATCGGATTCAGGTGGTTTACAATGTCGATGATGACATACGATTAGCACGCCTTGCTGAAGTTAATTCAGTATATCTTGAGAGAACTTGGCACTTACGTACAATCGTCGAAGATGTGTTCAACGGTGGTCTTGAGATTTCTTTTGATTCTGAATTCAAGAGTCATATCATGTTCCAGGATGTCGACCTTGCTTTGCACCACCTTTGGTTCAATAAGGCATTTTGGAATCAGACCATTTTGGATGTAGGCCCAGTAGGCGATGATATCGAAATAGTCATTGATTCAGAAGACGTAGTTCACGTAGTTTACACAAACTCTGCGGAAGGAGAAGTTCGCTTAGTCAAGTTCAATGAAACCATGGAGGTTAGGCAAGTTCTTGCAAGAGCAAACACAGTTTCATCGGCTATTGGTATGGATTTAGATACCAATGATATCGAACAGATTACTTACTCAAAATCAGATGGGTTAGGAAATAACACTCTGTCTTTGTTACGAAGTCTTGCAGGTAAAGACACTGGTCGTATTGACCCTATTCCTAATTGGATAATCAACTATGATGATGATTCTGTGGAAGGTGAGCTACTTGCTGGAGACTTGAATGGTGACGGAAAGGACGATATCGTTTACACCGATCCCGATGGCAATGGGACAATCTCAATTCACTATGGCTCACCGGATGGGCCTGGAGCACTAGCGGATAGAATCCTTGTTGGCTCATACAGCGATTCTATGCTTGGTACAGGAATAGCAATTGGAGATTTCAATTGTGATGGGTTCGACGACATTGCTTCAAGCGAACCGGGGCTCGGGATGAATAATTCTGGACATATTTCGATAAGGTTAGGTTCTGCTACTGGAGTATCGACCTCTACTTGGTGGGAAATGAATGGGAGTGAAGATGATAACCTTGGATGGTCATTAACATCTCTAGGAGACGTAGAATCAGATGGATGTACAGATCTAGCAGTAGTTGCTGACAAAATGATTCTCGAGAATTCAGTGGCCTCTCAATCACAAAATGGTTTAGTTATGATATTGAAAGGAAATAACACTTCAATGGTCCACCATGGCAACATTACACAAACTGGTTCAGGCACTATGTTCGGACGACAAGTTATCGGTAATGGAGACATTAACGGTGACGGATACATGGATATGGCAATTTCAAACACAGACTCAATGGAAAGTCCAACTGGTTATTCTTCAGTTGAATTCTTCCTGGGTAATTCTAGCGGTATTAATATAACCGCAGTAACCACATTTTCTCCATTAGACACTGGCAGATTGTATGGTGTTGAAATGTCCTTCGTTGGAGACGTGGATGGAGACGGTTTCGACGATATTTTAATCAGCGAATTATTCGCTAGTACTACTCCTTATCACTCCGGTAAAATCCACATGTGGGGTGGCTCAAGTTCAGGACCTGTCAAAGATACTTGGTCTGACAAAGGTAGTTTTGGTAATGCACTTTTAGGACAGACAATCTCACCAGCAGGTGACATTAACGAAGACGGCTACTCTGATTTCCTAGTAATGGCCCCATCATCTACAAAGGCCGGTAAAGTACACCTTTATCTCGGCTCACAGAATGGGCCAAGGATTGAGACTCAAATATTCGCTCAAGGCTCTGCTGGACAGAATGTAGGATTGAATCTTCTCACAGGTATTGACGTTAATGGCGATGGAATGGGCGAGTTGATTTATTCATCTAGGGACTTAGACCGAGGTGAAAGTTTTGGTCCAGTACTGACATTAATGTCAGAAAGAGATTGGGAATATATCGACTTTCAACTAGACCAACCAGTTGTGGGAATCGAGATGCATACGCCTCTGAGAGGCACACCTTCAATAATGGCTATGCTAGATGATTCTAGCCTACTATTGATGGAGAATACGCTAGATGGCACACCATCTGGACGTTGGCTAACTCGTGAATTAACTACAGCCCATGAGGCTAATATCGGTATTTCAAATGCAGGTAATCCGATAATTCTGTATCATTCATCTGGAGAAATAATGTCTCTATCTCTTACCGGAAATACTGCAATAGAGTTTGCTTTAGGCACTGGCAACTCATTGGGTGAACAAATGGATTCAACAATAGACTCAAACGGTTATCAGAGATTAGGGCACTCTTCTTCTGGCTTCTCTTCAATCTTCTACACTGAGGAGTCAGCTACAGGCTTCACTACAAGTACTGTAAGAGGTTCAATAGATCTTGCTTACCCAATAGGTATTCATCTCGACACTGAAGATCTGACACGTATGGTGTATGTAGATGATGATGACAACATGGTGAGAATGGCTACTCTTGACGGTTCATGGACAGAGACTTCAATTCTCAACACTACAATTGGAGATGATTTCGAATCCTTAATCTCTGAAGATACTTTGATGTTCGTACAAGTTGCAGTCTCGAATAATTCAACAATGTTGCAATTCGTTGAGTATGATAACGGAACTACTACCGTTACAGACATAATGGGGGCTAATCTAACCTCACAATTTGAATTCGAACTAATAGGTGATAAAATCGCAATCGCTTTGATAGACTCCGACCATCTTATTGTCTTAGAGCGTCAACTCAGTGGCGGTAACTGGTCCGTAGCAAGTGATACTTGGCTACTAGGTGTAACCGAGGGGCACAGTCTGGCTATGTCTGGACAAGTCATCCTATTCGATGCGAATAATTCGATTCAGGGATTACTCATTGAAGATGGAAATGGTTCTTGGGACCACATTTCAGTAGAAATCCCAGATACGAATTCGAGTCATGAATTCCTAATCGATAATGGAAGATGGCATTCTACTAGTACCAACGAACAAAATCATCTCGTTTGGACTACAGGGGTAGTTCAATCTAGCAACGCTCCTGTACTTTCAACTTCATTCCCCGCCATTTCAACTGAAAATCCTGTACCTCTAGATGCGCAGGAAGATGGTACAATCATGTTTGCTTATTCACAATCATCTAACGGAGACTTCTATACACTGAGGTTAGAAACAGACACTGACAGAGACCTCATTCCAGATTCTCATGATCTTAAACCACAAATCGGTAACCAGTGGGAAGACTCCGATTCAGATGGATATGGAGACAACCCTTTAGGTCCTGCACCAGATGCTTGCCCTTCGGAAAATGGTGTATCTTACATAGACAAGTTTGGATGTGATGATTATGATGAAGATGGTTGGTCTGATGTTGCTGATGATTGCGTTAACGATGATGGAATGTCATGGTGGGCTTTGTTTGGATGCGATGATTTAGACCAGGATGGCTGGGCTGATAACTCACCGACTTTCGTAAATGGTGATAGGTTCCCTACTAATTGGAAACAAGCAATAGATTCCGATGGTGACCGAATTGGTGATAACCACGGTCCAGATTGCTGTGAAACTGAACTTGAAACCTCAGAACTTGCACAAACTCCTGACCTGTTCCCTTACAATAACAAACAGTACAAGGATGATGATAACGACGGATATGGTGATAATGACTCCGACCAAGAATCCGGCGATAAGTGCTGGTGGATTCAAGGATTCTCATATAGAGATCGTCTAGGCTGTGTAGACACAGATGGCGATGGCGCATCCGACCCATCTGATTTCGGAACTTCCAGAGAATGGAATGAAGAAGATGGTGCGGATTGGTGGCCAGAAGATGGCACTCAATGGGCTGACTCTGATGGTGATGGCTATGGTGATAATTCATCTGATGGAGCAACTTTACCAGACAAATTCCCTACCAATCCAGCAGCTGCAAATGATACTGATAATGACGGTTATCCAAACAACTGGACGTCCTTAGAGAACGGATCTAATCGAGCAGGACTGTATCTTGATAACTGTCCAAACGAGTATGGCAATTCTACTTCATCATTAGATTCCCAAGGTGCAATTGTAGCATACTATGGCTGCACTGATACTGACGGGGACGGTAGAGAAGATGCTACAGACGCTTTCCCAGATGACAGTACTCAGTTAGCAGATTCAGACGGAGATGGTTGGGGAGACAACCAACAAGGTAACCAACCAGATAAGTGCCCTTACGACTATGGAGTAATCAACGGAACTATGGGTGCTGGTTGTCCGATTGTTGGAGATATAGTTGATACTGACAATGATGGTGTTTCAGACGACATAGATGGCTGTAATAATACAGCAGAAGGTCAGGATGTTGACAGTGTTGGTTGTTCAGAATACCAGAAAGATGACGACCAAGATTTCGTATCGAACGCTGAAGATATGTGCCCAAGCACTCCAGTCGGCGAAACAGTTGATGGAATTGGGTGTTCTGATAGTCAGAAGGAAATAGATTCAGATGGTGATGGAATATTTGACCCATACGATTCATGTCCAGATTCAAACCCAGAATTGACAATCGATGAAAATGGCTGTAACTTAGCTCAGAAGGATTCTGACGGCGATACGATCAACGATTTGTTGGATGAATGCCCTGGAACAGAGATTGGAATCCCTGTTCTTTCAAATGGATGTCTTAACGAGGCAGCCCTTGCTGAAGATATTGATGGAGATGGTTACAAAGGGCCATATTCTTACAATCCAGATACAGATACTCATGAAGGGGATGCTTTCCCTCTAGATGTCACTCAGTGGGAAGATATGGATGGGGATGGATATGGGGATTCACAAGCACCTGGTGCAAACGAATCTGATGATTGCCCAGAAGTTTGGGGCAACTCAACAATGAAATCTCGTTTCGGATGTTTGGATTCTGATGGTGATGGATACCATGACTTCCTAGGGGATGACAAATTCCCACAAGAAAGTACTCAGTGGGAAGACAAAGACTTGGATAGTTGGGGTGATAACCCCGATGGAGTTGATGCAGACCAGTGTTTGAACACTAGCGCTGCTGGAGATAGAACCGCCCAAGCCAGAATCAATTTTGGATGTGCTGATTACCAATCGGATACAGATGGTGATGGCGTATTCGATGACATAGATGCCTGTATGAATACGGAATCCGGGGCAACAGTTACTCCAAGAGGATGCAAAATCGAAGAAGCTGAAACTTCCGATAGTGAGGGAGATATGATACTCGGAATGAGTGCCAATTTATTCCTAGCAATTTCAGGAATTGGCGGTATCTTAATTATCGTTCTAGTTGTTACAATTATTCGAAGATTAAGCGGCAATAATCTCGATTTGGAAGATGATGATTGGGATGATGACGAGG
>Ga0206677_10001179_pt1 | contig 24385 bp, 29 predicted proteins | sample M130m12015metaG_FD_155475 | JGI IMG/M metagenome (GOLD analysis project Ga0206677, IMG submission 155475) | Ammonia-oxidizing marine archaeal communities from Monterey Bay, California, United States - M1 30m 12015 | ecosystem: Environmental > Aquatic > Marine > Intertidal zone | place: USA...
ATTAGGCTTTTAAATATAATTACATGGTGTGAAAAAAACCTTATTTGTTGTTAAATTCATAAGAAATCTAGTTTTATATGCATAATTTGATAGTAAAAGAGCACTTATCCCCTATTAAATGTATTTGTTTAAAAATTTAACATTCTGATAATCAGTAATATGATATGGTTTCTTAGTTTTGCAAACGCAAAACAGAAAGATTGTATATATCAAAAAGTTACTTCTAGTAGCACTGACGCTATTTTTATTTATCAATGCAACAGGGACAAACCCCATCAAGACCATTGAAATTAAGGTTAACAATTCCCCAAAAAACAATTCATTAGAATTTCCTTACCTACAAAAAAACTTTGTAGCCTTTAAAGAGGCGGTTGCTTTTAAAGAATCACGGGGAAGGTATCATGTGACAAATACCTTGGGTTACCTTGGGAAATATCAATTCGGAAAAACAACATTAAAACGATTTCGAATATACAACGCAAAAGAATTTTTAAAAAATCCAGAATTGCAAGAAAAAGCCTTTGCTGCCTATTGCGCTGTTAATAAATGGATTTTAAGAAAAGACATCAGACGCTCTGTCGGAAAAATAATCAATGGAATAGAAATTACTGAATCTGGAATTTTAGCAGCAGCGCATTTGGGCGGTGCAGGAAATGTAAAGAAGTATTTACGTAGTAGAGGTAGAATTCGTTTCTCAGATGCTTATGGTTCTTCGATTCAATCTTATTTAAAAAAGTTTGCAGGTTACAATGTTTCAAACATTAAAGCAAATAGGAAAGCAAAAGTTTAAATCATTGAAAATCAAGTTTCTAAATAAGGATGATTTCAAGACTTTTCTAGCTTTTTTGCATTATTAAAATCGCTTTCTTTTGTTGCTTCTCTTATTTGTGAATGATAAAAATGGCTGGTTTCTTATGTAAATCTGGCGACTGTTGTTTCCAATCTTGTACCGCATAAGTTTTGATGTATTCTGAAGAAAGGGTAATGTCTACTGCAATACACAAACGGGTAGATGCAGACAAAACCGCCTTCAAATCTGCAAACATCTTCTGATTTCGATAGGGGGTTTCAATAAAAATTTGTGATTGATCTTTATCGACAGATAACTTTTCCAGTTCTTTAATTGCTTTTTTACGTTCCCCTTTATCAATTGGTAAATAGCCATTAAACGCAAAATTCTGACCATTCATTCCAGAACTCATCATTGCCATTAATATCGAGGAAGGCCCTACTAAAGGGACCACCTGAACTCCTTTTTCGTGGGCCAGTTTAACAATAGACGCACCTGGATCTGCTACGGCAGGCACCCCTGCTTCTGACAACAGACCAACATTGGTTCCTTGATGACAAACATCTAGATAGGTGCGTGTTTCCAATTCTTCAGCATATTTATCTAACGACATGAGATGCAAGGAAGATTGTATTTTTTTTGGCGTAATTTTTTTGATAAACCTTCGAGCAGTTTTTTCATTTTCAACGATAAAATAATCAATGTCCTCAATTACCTTTTTCACAGACAAAGGCATTACCTCAAGGGGCTCTGTATCACCTAAGGTAGTTGGTATTAAATATAATTTACCGATCATTTTGTAGTTTTTCTGCGATTATTGAACATGCTTTTTCTAGCATCACATACACTTTTTCAAATCCTTGAGAGCCTCCGTAATAAGGGTCTGGAACACTTTGAATGGAGTGTGGATTGACTTCATTTAAAATCAGTTTTACTTTGGCTGTATGTGCATTAGTTTTTGCCAATTTTAAAATATCTTGATAATTACTTTCATCCATTGCGTAAATAGTATCAAAATTCTCAAAATCTATCACACTAAACTTTCGTGCTTTTTGATTTTTCAAGTTTATATTGTATTTAAAAGCGATGTCTATCGAGCGTTTGTCGGGAGCATTTCCAACGTGATACGCAGCAGTTCCAGCAGAATCTACATAAACGAGATCTGAATTTACTTTCGATTGCAGTACCCCTTCAGCAATTGGAGAACGACAAATGTTTCCCAAACAAACCATGAGTATTTTATGCATAAAAACAGATTTAGAAAGTCAACTTCTTCGTTAAGTCTTCAACGTATTTTTTAAATTGCTTATCCGTTTCTGTTAAGTTATCAACGGTTTTACAAGCATGCAAAACAGTTGCATGATCTCTTTGTCCAATCTGATTACCAATACTAGCCAAGGAAGTTTTTGTTAATCTTTTGGCAAAAAACATGGCCAGTTGTCTTGCCTGAACAATATGGCGTTTCCTAGTTTTAGATTGTAAGGTAGCCACATCCATATCGAAGTATTTGGAAACTTCTTTTTGTATGTAATCGATAGAAACTTCTTTTTTAGTATTTTTTACAAACTTATCGACAATTTGTTTTGCCAATTCGATAGAAAATTCGCGCCTATTAAACGAAGCTTGAGCAATCATAGAAATAATGACTCCCTCTAATTCTCGAACATTCGATTTGATATTCTTTGCAATATACTCTACAATCTCTTCGGGCATTTCAACACCATCTCTGAAAAGTTTATTGTGAAGAATAGAAACTCTAGTTTCATAATCTGGTACTTGTAATTCTGCTGACAACCCCCATTTAAAACGAGATAACAACCGCTGTTCTATGTCTTGCATATCTACAGGTGCTTTGTCTGAAGTTAAAATTACTTGTTTTCCATTTTGATGTAGGTGATTGAATATGTGGAAGAAAACATCCTGAGTTCCTGCCTTACCCGATAAAAACTGAACGTCATCAATCAATAAAACATCGATCATTTGATAAAAATGAATAAAATCATTTCTTGTGTTTGACTTTACAGAATCTATAAATTGTTGTGTAAATTTTTCAGACGAAATATACAAAACGGTTTTGTCTGGATACTTGTCTTTGATATCTACACCAATAGCATGTGCTAAATGTGTTTTTCCTAAACCTACTCCTCCATAGATTAACAATGGATTGAAAGAGGTTCCTCCCGGTTTGTTAGCAACCGCCATACCCGCTGATCGTGCTAATCGATTGGAGTCTCCTTCTACAAAATTATTAAAGTTATAATTTGGATTTAATTGAGATTCTATTTTTACTTTTTGTAATCCTGGGATTATAAACGGATTTCTCAATTCTCTTTTACCAGCTTCTATGGGCATCGTTACCTTTTGTGGTTTTAGAGGATCTCTGTTAGCACTTGGAATTTTCACGATCTGGGGTCTGTTGCTGCTGTAGGTATTTTCCATACGAACATCATAGACCAACTTTGCATCATTCCCCAATTGACGCACTAAAGCAACTCGTAATAGTTTAATATAATGTTCCTCTAACCATTCGTAAAAAAATTTACTTGGCACCTGAATCGTTAACGCTTCTCCGGATAATTTTACTGGTTTGATGGGCTCAAACCAAGTTTTATATGCTTGTGGCTTTATATTGTCTTTTATAAAAGACAAACATTCAGTCCAAACGGAATCGGCAGTTAATGTCATTTTAGGGTAATGTGTATTGTTAGTTATTGAGTTTTTTTACGGAATTTTGATGCTCTCCCAGAAGCCTTACAAAAGTGTGAATAAAATTCAGTATAAAAAAATGATTTTGCTATTGATTATTAATTTTTTTTTACGTACACTCCAACAACAAATTCAAATAATATATTCTTGAAAAAAAACAGTACAAAAATAAGAGTTCGGTATGCTGAAACCGATCAAATGGGTGTAGTTTATCATGGAAACTACGCTCAATTTTTCGAAATTGGAAGAACAGAATGGCTTCGTAATCTGGGAGTTACCTACAAAAAAATGGAAGACAGTGGCATTATGCTCCCAGTTATCAACCTGCAATGCAACTTTATGAAATCTGCACTTTATGATGATCTATTAACAATTCATACCGTTATCAAAAAAAAACCAACTGTTAAAATTGAATTTGATTACGAAATAAAAAATCAAAACAACGAATTAATTTGTACTGGAAACTCAGTATTGGCATTTATAAATATGAAAACGATGAAACCAACTCGATGTCCGGCATATTTATTGGCGCTTTTAGAATTTTAAAAAACACACGAAAACTCATACCATTTCTTTAATGACAACTTTGTATAAAGTATCAAAAATTTGATAGGTATTTTTTGCATGCTTTTTTCTTACTGAAATGATGTAGGTACAATCAACCTCTAACTTCTGATAAATGATATCAATCTGTTTCTCTTTGACAATTCGCATCACGGAATTCATCAAATCATAATTAAAAGTCAATTTGAACTGAACATTTATCGTCTTTTCTAAAATTTCGGAGGCTTCTAATGCGAACTGTGCCGATTTTTTATAGGCAGCAATCAATCCGCCAACACCCAATTTTGTGCCCCCAAAATAACGCACCGAAACAACAAGAATATTAGTTACTTGAAAAGATTGAATTTGCCCATAAATGGGCAAACCTGCAGAATTATTTGGTTCTCCATCGTCATTAGCTCTATAGGACGTCTGCGCTACTCCCAATTGGTAGGCATAACAGAAATGACGAGCAGAATGATGTTTTTTTCTCAAGACCTCTAAACAGCCTTTTACGTCTTCTTCTGATGAAACTGGGAAAGCATATCCAAAGAACTTACTCCCCTTTTCTTTAAAAAGAGTTTCCTTGGAAGCGGTATCAATTGTCTTATAAGTGTCTTCTTTCATTTAAGCAATTGTGACAAGTAAGATTCCTAAAATTGCTAAGAACACACCTATTTTGTTTTTTAAACTAAATTTTTCTTTAAAAATTAGCAAGCCAACAAAAGTAGATAAAATTACGATTCCAACATTATTGACCGTAAACAATACAGAACTTTCAAAATCTTTATTCTGCAATGCTTTTATTAAAAATATGATGGAAAAATAGTTTGGAACCCCTAGAGCTATACCTGCAATGATATTTTTAAATCCAAAAGAAGTTTTTTTTCGTACCTGTTGAATGAGTATTATGGTCGCTGCAAAAACGGCTGCAATCCCAAACAAACTTCCCGAAAATAAAGACACTTCTTCTTGAGGTACAAAATTTACTTCAACATACTTGAGCGTAGTATCGATAACTCCCGATCCAAAAAATAATAAAATAGGAAATAAAATTCCACCAGATTTTGTATCCACTTCATCTTTAACAGACGCTAAATAAACAGCAAGCAATGCAATCAAAATTCCAAGTACTTTCAAGATAGTAACCGATTCTTGATACAAAAAAGTCCCAAATAGCACAGGGACCACCACCGACATTTTACCCGCTACAGAAGCAACCGAAACGCCATTCTTTTGCGCTGTAGTAGCCATGACAAAAAAGACAGAAACAAATAAAGCCCCTAAAAATAGTGCGCCAAAAAACCAAGATTGCTCAGGAATCTGTGAAAGAGAAACCGCTCCATCTGCCAGCCCAACACCCATTGTAAATGCAACAATGTAGTTTACAAAAATTGCTTTTAAAGTATCTATTTTATAGATTCCAAAATATTTAAAAATAACAAATAAGCCCGTTGAAAAAAGAATACTTAAAAAGAGGTAGATCAATATGAAAAATGTTTTTGGTTGAATAAATGAATAATGTCGTCTTGCTGAGGAATCAAATTCCACACTTGAATTCCTAGACGTTTTGCAGCCGCTGTATTTTCCTTTGTATCATCTACAAAAAGTGTTTCTTGAGCTACTAATGAATGCTTCTTTAAAACATAGGCAAAGATATCTGTATTGGGTTTTCTCATTTTCATTTCATGTGATAGGTAAAAATGATCAAAACAGTTTTTAAAAGTGTTGTATAGTGGCATTCCCCAGTTTTCCTGAATCCAAGAAATGTGTAACTCGTTGGTATTGCTCAATAAAAATAAGTTGTAGTTTGCATTTTTTGCCAATTTTTGAAGAAATAGTAATCGATGTTGTGGAAAATCTAATAAAATGGCATTCCAAGCTGCAATTAATTTTTGAGATGAAATTTGAAACTTCGCTTCAAAAAAATCAACAAAACTTTTTGTTGACAACATCCCCATTTCATAGTGTTGACAAACTCTTACTGTTTCTTCAGAAATCTCCGAAACCCCTAACTGAGCTAGTGCGTTGACAGTTGCTTCTTTATCTAAATTGATAAAAATATCGCCAAAATCGAAAATGATATTTTTAAGCATTTGTGTATATCTTTAGAAGGTCATTATCAAGCTGTGTTTCAGTCATTTTTCCTGAAACTAGACGAGGAGCTTTTACCCCCTCATGAAAGCAAACAGCACCAATATAAACATGCGCTTCATCCCAAATTTCAGCATCAATAAAAGTCTGTAAGGTTTGAGAACCTCCTTCAATGATGAGCGATTGAATTTTATATTTTTGCAATACTTCACAAATTTGTACTGCAATATTCTTTGAGAAATCAATCAATTCAATATGTATTTTTGGGCTGCAAATAAAAGGGTATTTTTGTTTTTCAGAAAAAACAATCGTTTGTACACTTCCATCTAAAACAGTTACCGTTGGAGAAATTCTAGCTGTACGATCCAACACAACTCGAATTGGGTTGGTACCCGACCAACTTCGTACATTTAATTTCGGATTATCATCAAGAACCGTACGAGTGCCAACCAATACCGCATGTTCCTTACTACGCAGTTTATGGACTTTTTGCTGTGAATACGCATTGGAAATCCAAACAGGTTTTTGAGCTGTTCTAGAGTGCGGTGCCACAAAACCATCTTTTGTTTCTGCCCATTTTAAAATGACATAAGGCCTCTTTTTATTTTGAACTGTAAAAAATCTTTTGTGATGGGTTTTACAGGCAGTTTCCAACACGCCAACAACAACATTAATGCCAGACTTTTGAAGGTGCTCGACTCCTTTTCCCGCTACAAGTGGATTTGAATCTACACAGCCGATCACGACATTTTTAAGTTGATGCTTCACAATTAAGTCGGCACAAGGCGGTGTTTTACCAAAATGCGCACAGGGCTCTAAGGTAACATAGAGTGTTGCTTGTTTTAGCAGGTCTTTGTTAGCCACAGCATTGATTGCATTCACTTCTGCATGACTGCCACCATAGGGAGCGGTAAATCCTTCTCCAATAATGTTATTATTAACGACGATCACTGCTCCTACAGATGGATTTGGTCTTGTGGTTCCAATTCCATTTTTAGCAATTTGCAGACAACGTTTTATGTAAAATTCGTGACTCACTCGTGTTTAAAGTTTAATTTCTTGCACTTTATCAATTGGATAAGTATTTGAAAACCCAAATACTTTGTACTTTAAATTCCCTTTAAACCTTACTTTAATCGATTTGTTTAAGAAAGAATTGATCAACCCCCCGAGAATTCCGTTCTTATTCTTTTGAAAGATTTTTCTGGTTGGAATTACTGCCGTTAAGGGTACTGAAAATGTAGCTTTTGCTGGCACTTTAAATTCAGCTACAAAAACCGATGCAATTGCTGCACCATTTGCAATTATTTGAATTTCATCCGAAGAAATGGTGCCGCCAACTCCATTTGGATTCTCAAAAATTACAGCGGCTTTTAATCGAATTGTGTCCGAAGTAATCGCTACAATTTTCACATCATCTACTTTGACAAAAATCGGTTTTTTTGTGACGGAACAACTGCTAATCAACAAAAATAGCACGGAAAAATATAGTAGGTTTTTCATGAAAAAATATTTAAAAAAAATGATACCTTGCTACTGCAAAAATAGGGGAATAAATGACAACAGAAGATTTTATCTTTAGAGAAATTCAATCCAAAGACAATGCACAGGTTGCAAAAATAATCCGCAGTGTTTTGATTGAGTTGGGCGTTCCCAAGGTAGGGACTGCTTATGAAGATAAAGCAACGGATAAAATGTTTGAACACTTTCAAGAAAAAAAGTCTGCATATTATGTACTTGAATACAAAAACCAACTTGTTGGTGGTGCAGGAATTGCAAAGTTAGATAATTTTGAGGGCAATGTTTGTGAACTTCAAAAAATGTACTTTACCCCGATTGCAAGAGGAAAAGGTCTGGGATCTAAAATGATAAAAAAATGCTTAGAAAAAGCAAAATCTCTAAATTTTGAAAGTTGTTATTTAGAAACAATGCCATACATGAATGCTGCAAAAGAGCTTTATAAAAAAAACGGATTTAAAAACCTTGATAAACCCTTGGGGAATACGGGACACTATTCTTGCAATGTTTGGATGCTAAAAAAATTATGACTTTAAAAGAATACAAAAACCTCTTTTCAAAAACATTGTCGGGAAAATATCCACAAACAGAAATTGATACGTTCTTTTTTTATTTGATGGAAGCCTACTTAGATTTCCAACGCATTGATCTTGTCTTAAGACCCAATTTTGATCTCTCAACCAAAGTAATCATAGAATTTAAAAGAGCCTTGGAAGCACTAACAAAAGAAATCCCAATACAATACATTCTGGGAGAAACTGAATTTTATGGATATCCCTTTATTGTAAACAGGCATACCTTAATTCCAAGACCAGAAACAGAAGAATTAGTCGCCTGGATTTTAGACAGCGTAGCTACAAATGCCAAGATACAAATTATGGATATTGGTACGGGAACCGGTTGTATTCCCATTACTTTAGCAAAAAACCTACCCAACGCAAACCTCTTTGCTATTGATATTTCTAGAGAGGCATTAAAAATTGCTACTAAAAATGCACAACAGCATGAGGTAAAGATCCAGTTTATTAAAAAAAACATATTGGAAATCACAAACCTTCCTCAAAAATTTGACATTATTGTCTCCAATCCACCCTACGTGAGAAAATTGGAAAAAATAGAAATTAAAAAAAATGTTTTAGAACATGAACCGCATATCGCACTGTTTGTAGAAGATGACAACCCGTTGCTTTTTTATGATAAAATAGCAGACTTATCAAAAGAACACCTTACTAAAAATGGATTGCTTTTTTTTGAAATCAATCAATATTTAGGAACTGAAACCGTTGAAATGCTGCATAAAAAAGGGTTTAAAAATATTGAACTAAGGAAAGATATATTTGGGAAGGACCGAATGATACAATGTACATTTAATGAAGTAGATGCAAAAATTTAGTCTCTAGGAAACACTTCAGAAAACGTTTAAAAAGATTCAATTTTAAATCTTTTTATTTCCATACTTTTGCCAAATGATTAAAGAGATTCAACTCCGCGTAAATTTAATAGAAGAACGCAAAGAAAATATCCTCTTTCACAAGGCCGCTAAGCAATTAGACGTGGCTAAAAATGATATTTCAGCCGTAAAAGTATTGCGCAAATCAATTGATGCTCGTAAAAAAGATATTATCTTTAATTACAAAGTAGCCGTATATATCTCGGAAAATATTCCTGAAAAGTCAGCGTATATTTTTGATTATAAAGATGTTTCTAATGCCAAAGAAGTACATATAGTGGGTTTTGGACCTGCGGGAATGTATGCTGCATTGCGATGTATCGAATTAGGCTTCAAGCCTATTGTACTAGAACGCGGAAAAAACGTCCAAGATCGAAGACGTGACATCAAAGCCATTAACCAGGATCATATTGTAAATAATGACTCAAACTACTGTTATGGGGAAGGCGGTGCCGGTACCTATTCCGATGGAAAACTCTATACTCGATCATTAAAACGTGGAGATGTAAGGCGTATTTTTGAAAACTTAGTTTTTCATGGTGCTACAGAACAAATTTTAATAGATGCGCATCCACATATTGGAACCAACAAGCTTCCAAAAATCATACAAAACATACGAGAAAACATTCTCAAATATGGTGGCGAGGTTCATTTTGAAACACGCGTGGAGGATTTTGTAATCAAAAACAATAAAATACAAGCGCTACATCTGCAAAACGGTCAAGAAATGCTGGTCAATTCCGTAATTTTAGCAACCGGTCATTCTGCTAGAGACATCTATGAACTGTTGCACAAAAAGAACATTGCCCTAAAAGCAAAATCTTTTGCAATGGGGGTTCGTGTAGAGCATCCACAAGAAATTATCGACCAAATCCAATATAGCTGTTCTGGTGAAAGAGATGAATTATTACCTGCAGCTGCCTACAGTTTGGTGCAACAAGTAAACAACCGCGGAGTCTATTCTTTTTGCATGTGCCCTGGTGGATTTATTGTTCCTGCTGCAACAGCATCCGGGGAAGTAGTCGTAAACGGAATGTCACCTTCTCGTAGAAACAACAAGTTTGCGAACTCAGGAATTGTTGTAGAATTAGACATTGACCGAGATTTTAAAAGGTATGAAGAATTTGGTGCTTTAAAAGGACTGGAGTTTCAGAAAGATTTAGAAAAAATTTCTTTTTTTGCTGGTGGTAGAACACAAACAGCTCCCGCACAAAGATTGGTAGATTTTGTGGAGGGTAAACTTTCTTCAAATTTAAACGAAACTTCCTATCAACCGGGGTTGAATTCAGCACCACTCCACTCCTTGTTACCTAAAATTATTGGAAGCAGATTACGAAAAGGATTTGAAGGTTTTGGAAAAAAAATGCACGGATACTATACCAACGAAGCAAATATTGTTGGAGTAGAATCGCGCACCTCATCTCCTGTAAACATCCCAAGAAAAGAAGATTTGGAACATCCAGAAATTGAAGGATTGTTTCCTTGTGGCGAAGGTGGTGGTTATGCTGGCGGAATTGTTTCTGCTGCTATGGACGGAGAACGTTGTGCTGAAGCTGCAATTGCAAAAATTTAAACAACCTAAAAATTATGGTCAAAAATGGAACTTTTGTAAAGAAAAAAGAGCTTCTTGGAGTTATTCAGGACCCTTTTAGCGAATTTAAAAAGAAAATACATCCTCCTTTTGATGGTCACATCTTCTGTATTAACAAAACACCTATTGTAAACAAAGGAGATGCATTATTCCACTTAAGCATTGATAAATAAAAAACTATAGATCGCATAGAATGCCAAAAAAAGGAAAAGGAAAAGCAAAAAACACCACTACCAAAGCAAAGTACAATCGATTGATGCTACAGAAAGTGAATAAGGTAAAGCTTGAAAAAAAACTGCATAAAGAGCGTCTCAAAGCACTCATCAGAAAAATAAACGAAGAAAAACAACATCCATAAAAAAACCCAAGCTTTCACTTGGGTTTTTAATTTTTAGTATTGAAAAACTAATTATCTATCGCTCCTAAAACACGTTTCATAAAAGTGTTTAATGCTTCTTTTTTTGCTGTTCCTTCTTTGATCATTTTATCGACCTCAACTGCTCCGTAGAGATTGGAAATTAATTCACCAATAACATCTAATTCTTCATCTTTTAAAGACGGAACTTCGGTAAGTGCCTCCAATGTTTCAATCGTTTCTAAAACGTAATCCTGGTCGTTTTCTTCGATAAAATTGGTCAAGTGTTTAATAATAGGTAGCTTCATTTTATAAAGTTTCTGATAAGAATTCTTTCAAAACATCAAACTTATTGGTTTGTGTTTGCCCCGCAAATTTACCGTCTACAAAAGTGGCAAAGGTTGGAAGATTACTAACATCTGCCAATTTTCTGCTTTCTGGAAATTTCTCTGCGTCAACAATTACAAAAGTTGCTGCTTCGTTTTCTGTAGATAATTTCTTGAATTTTGGTTTCATAATCCTACAATTACCACACCATCCCGCAGAATATTGTACAATAACCGTAGGATTATCGGCAATGATTTCTGCTAAATTGTCTTGATTTAACTCTTGTACCATAGAAATCGATTATTAGTTTGCTGCCAAATAAGCGGCAGTTCCTTTTGCATTTGGGGCCATCGCTGTTTTTCCTTCTTCCCAGTTTGCTGGACATACTTCACCGTTCGTTTGAACATGTGCATAGGCATCTACCAAACGTAAAAATTCATTTACATTTCTACCAACTGGCATGTGGTTTACTCCTTCATGAAATACCGTTCCTTCTTCATCAATCAGATAAGTAGCTCTGTAAGTTACATTGTCACCTTCAACTTGAATCGTCTGTGTTGCTTCATCAAAAGTTTCATTAGTAATGTCTAAAATACCTAATACTGATGATAAGTTTCGGTTACTGTCTGCTAAAATTGGGTAGGTTACACCTTCAATTCCTCCGTTATCTTTTGCGGTACTTAACCATGCAAAATGTACTTCTGGAGTATCACAAGAGGCACCAATTACGATGGTGTTTCTTTTTTCAAATTCTCCTAAAGCAGCTTGAAACGCGTGTAATTCTGTAGGACATACAAATGTGAAATCTTTTGGATACCAAAATAACAATACTTTTTTGTTGTTTTTCTTAGCTTCTTCCAATACATTTATTTTAAATGTATCCCCCATTTCATTCATTGCATCTACGCTTAAATCTGGAAATTGTTTCCCTACTAATGTTGCCATTTTTTTATTTATTGTTGATTAATATATATTTTAATGAGTACAAATATAGAGAAGATACTAGCCTAAATAGAAAAAGTTGATGGGAACTTTTTATTATTCTCATCAACTTTATTGATACTAAACACTGCATTAAATAGTTTTATCCTATTTCGATGCATAAAGCACAACATCGTTCTCCGAAACTTCCTTTTCACCCAAAATGATAAGGCGCTCAACAACATTTCTAAGTTCTCGAATATTGCCAGTCCAGTCGTATGCTTGTAGTTTTTTAAGGGCCTTTTTTGAAAAAGTTTTTAGAGGTATCCCTTGTTCTTTGGCAATTTTTGAGGTAAAGAAAGCAACCAATAACGGAATGTCATCTCTTCGATCATTCAGTGCAGGGACCTTTATTAAAATAACCGCCAATCTGTGGTATAAATCCTCTCTAAAACGACCCGCTTCAATTTCTTTCTTTAGATCTTTATTTGTAGCTGCCACCACTCGAACATTTACTTTAATATCCCTGTCCGAACCTACTCTTGAAATTTTACTTTCTTGAAGTGCACGCAATACTTTGGCTTGTGCAGACAAGCTCATATCTCCTATTTCGTCGAGAAAAATTGTCCCCCCTGTAGCGGCTTCAAACTTTCCTGCTCGATCTTTATTGGCACCCGTAAAGGACCCTTTTACATGTCCGAAAAGCTCACTTTCAATTAATTCTGATGGAATTGCTGCACAATTCACCTCAATCATGGGCGCTTTTGACCGGTCAGATTTTTCATGCAACCAATGGGCAACTAATTCTTTTCCAGTTCCATTTGGCCCAGTTATTAAAACCCTGGCATCGGTGGTAGCCACTTTTTCGATAATCTCTTTGATGTGTGCAATTTCTGGACTCTCACCAATCATTTCATAGTTTTTACTGACTTTCTTTTTCAAGCGTTTGTTTTCAACTATCAGCTCTTTTTTATCCAGAGCATTTCGGACGGTATTTAACAAGCGGTTTAAATCTGGTGGTTTCGAAATATAGTCAAAAGCTCCCAATCGCATCGTATTCACTGCGGTGTCTAGATCACCGTGGCCCGAAATCATCACAATCGGTATTTCTGGTTTTACTTTTTTTACTTTCTCTAATACCTCAACACCATCCATTTTTGGCATTTTAATATCACACAAAACCAAATCATAGTCGTTGTTTAATATCATTTCAAGACCTCCCAATCCGTCAGAAGCTTCAGCTACTTCATACCCCTCATTTTCTTCAGAAATAATTTTTTTCAAAACTCTTCTAATTGCTGCTTCGTCTTCTATGATTAATATCTTTTTCATGGTATATATGTCTACTCTTTTTTGTGTGAAAACAAATGTACATCCCTTTGTGGAAAAGGAATTGAAATCTTATTTTCTCTAAATAATGCCTCAATTTCAAAACGAATATCGCTTTGAATTATTGTGGCTTCAAAACTATTGCTTAAGGTAAAAACGACCTTAAAATCCAAGGAACTTTCACCGAAATTAGTGAAAAATACAGTAGGTTCCGGTGTCCTAAGGACCTTTGAATTGGAGTTTACTGCTTGCAACAACAACGTTTTCACCAGCTGCACATCCGTTCCGTATGCAACCCCTACGCTCACAGACTCTCTTGTTTCGCTCCCGTTTTCGGTCCAATTATACAAACTGTTGGTAAGGTACAAATGATTGGGAATGACCAAGACTTTGTTATGGATGGTTACCGCTCGTGTGGTTCTTAGTCTTATTTCTACTACCCGTCCTACTTTCCCATCCAATTCAATGATATCTCCTACATGCACCGATTGATCTACCAAGATAAAAATACCGGAGATAATGTCTTGGAAAAGTGTTTGCAATGCCAAACCAACACCAATAAGTAACGCAGCTGATGCGGCAAAAATAGCTGTAACATTTACTCCAGACGATTGCAGCGTTACCAAAAAAATGATACTGTAAGTCAACCATCTTAAATACCCAAAAACAGCCACAAATTTATCCTTGTCATTTTGGGGTAATTTTCTAGTAATCAATTTCATTAAAAACCTCAGTAAATAAGAGGCTATAATTAAAGCAAGGATGACTACAATAATTGTCTGAACAGAAATGTGTACCGCTTCTCCAAAACTGAAACTGTAACTTAAAAACGTTTTTATTTTATCCATTTGATGAGGTTTTATCCCTTATACTTAATCCATTTATACAAATCTTTATACGTTGGTTTTTTTCCATACATTAAGATTCCAACCCTATAAATCTTGGCCGCTAACCATACCATAAAGACAAAGGTAATAATTAATAATGCCATCGAAATACCGAGTTCATACCAAGAGACTCCAAAAGGTACTCTCATTAGCATTACAATTGGACTTGTAAAAGGAATGATCGAACAAATGGTTGCGATGGGGCCATGAGGGTCATTCATTACGGTTGCAAAACCTACATAAAGCCCTAGGATTAAGGGCGCTATTATTGGCAACATAAACTGTTGTGTATCTGTTTCATTATCTACCGCGGCACCTACAGCTGCAAATAGGGAACTGTAGAGAAAGAATCCACCCAAGAAGTAAAAAATGAATAGTAGAAATAATTTTAATATTGGAAGTCTCGCAATTTCTTGAAAAATCAACTGTAATTTATCAGGATTTGCGGCTTCTTTTGCTACATTCAATTGATCTTCTGGGATTTTAGATGCTTGCATTTCTACCATATCTACACCAAAAACTGCAGATATAATCAGACTTATTGCAAACAAAAGTACACCCCAAATGAAAAATTGCAGGAGTCCTGCTGAAGCGTTTCCAATAATTTTACCTAGCATTAATTGAAAAGGTTTTACAGACGAAACAATGATTTCTACAATTCTGCTTGTTTTTTCTTCAATAACGCTTCGCATAACAGAAGTTCCATAAATCATTACAAACATCATTAATAAATATCCTGCGATAGCTCCAACTGCTATTTTTAAGCCATTGATTAGTTTGGAAGATTCTTCTCCCGAAAAATTAAACATTTTAATATCTGAAGTTATTTCTGATGCTTTTATATGCATTAAATCAATTTCAAATTGGGTGAGTTTTAAATTTCTTAGATGGGTTTCTACCCGAGCCTCTAATCCGTTTATCAGCGACATTCCCGGAGAATCTTTCGAATAAAACGCTATAGATTTGGCCAACAATTCTAAACTGTCTTTTTTAGGAATATAGAGCACACCATAAAAATCACCTTTTGCTACTTTTTTCTTTGTCTCTGTGATTCCTAGCTGGGTATAATCTTGGTATTTGACGGTTTTAGAATCTTTGAAATTTTCTTTTGTAAACAAACCTGAAGCATCTACATAAACAATTTCTTTTACTTTCTCGTCGTTCTTTTTCATTAAAAATACGACCAACCCCCCCATTACTACCATAATAACAGGACTTAAAAAAGTCATTATTAAAAAGGATTTGTTTTTAACTTTGGCAATAAATTCTCTGTGAATAATTAATTTTAATTTGCGCATCTTAACTATTTTTATTTACAGCTTTAATAAATATTTCATTCGCGTCAGGTACCAATTCTACAAAGTGTTGTACTTGTCCTTGGGAGGTCAAAAAGGATAATAAATCATTTTGATTTTCTCCTTTTTTTAAAGCAATATTTAATTTTAGACCTTCATTTATAGTTCTGAAATCCGCAGGAGAAACCGTAAACAATTGTTTTAGTTTTGCTTCTACTTCTTTCGGGTTTGAAGTAGCTAAACCTACTTGAAATGTATTGGTGCGAAAAGCGCGCTTTATGTCATCTAGTTTGCCTTCTAAAATTTTATTCGATTGATCTATTAAAGCAATATAATCACACATTTCTTCAACCGATTCCATTCGATGTGTAGAAAAAATAATGGTAGCACCTTCAGCTCTTAATTGCAAAATTTCATTTGCAATTAACTGGGCATTTATGGGATCAAAACCCGAAAATGGTTCATCAAAAATTAACAACTTTGGTTTGTGCATTACCGTTACAATAAATTGAACTTTTTGCGCCATTCCTTTCGACAATTCTTCAAGTTTCTTATTCCACCATGCAGAAATATCAAATTTATCAAACCAATACTTCAATCGTTTTTTTGCTTCAGATTTGCTCAATCCTTTCAATTGTGCCAAATACAAGGCTTGCTCTCCTACTTTCATGCTCTTATACAAACCACGTTCCTCTGGCAAATACCCTATATGTGCTACATCGTCTGGTGCCAACAATTTTCCATCAAAATAAACTTCACCAGCATCTTGCATCGTGATTTGATTGATAATTCTAATTAATGAGGTTTTTCCAGCGCCATTTGGGCCCAACAAACCATAAACACTTCCTTTGGGTATGGTTAGTGAAACATTATTTAATGCTGTATAATCCCCGTAGGTTTTTACTACATTTTTTATTTCTAACAAGTTATCCATGCTTAGTCAATTGATTTTAAATAAATATAGGTGCTACACAAAATTACATTTTTTACAACGAATAAGACCCATTGACCACCCCTATTGTTACAGGATTAAAAAATATATTTACTATGCGTGCATAACTTTTTCACCATTTACTATGCATGCATAATAAATTTGTATATCTTTGAACCAATGAAGAAACAGAAATCAATAGATCATGAATTAAGAGCCACTTGGCAAGCAGTTGCCAAGATGTACAATGAACAAGCTGTCAAACATGACAGTACTATGGCTACAGCATTTGTTCTTTTAAACATAGATACTGAAAAAGGAACCCCCTCAACAGCACTGGGACCACTCATGGGAATGGAGCCAACGAGCCTTTCGCGTATTTTAAAGAACATGGAAGACAAAGGAGCCATATATCGAGAAAAAAATCCAGAAGACGGAAGAAGTGTCATCATTAAATTGACACCCTATGGTATTGAAATGCGTACAATTTCTAAAGGCCATGTCTATCAATTTAATAACAAAGTAAAAGAATACATTACGGAAGAAGAATTGGAAAGCTTTTTTAAAGTAACATCTACCATAAATAAATTAATCACAGCAAAAAAAGTTTTTGAAGATCTCAATTTAAAAGCGATTTAAAATCAAAATAAAAAACAAATGACAAGAAGAATTAAAAAAGTAGCAATCATCGGTTCTGGAATTATGGGAAGCGGTATTGCATGTCATTTTGCCAACATTGGCGTTGAAGTTCTCTTACTGGATATTGTACCAACAGAACTTAATGACAAAGAAAAAGCAAAAGGACTTACATTGGAAAATAAAGCGGTTCGAAATCGTCTGGTAAATGATGCTTTAGCAACATCTTTAAAGTCAAAACCCTCTCCTATTTACAATCAAAAATTTGCCAGCAGAATAACAACTGGTAACATCGATGATGATTTACATTTGATTAAAGATGTAGATTGGGTAATGGAAGTTGTTGTAGAGCGATTGGATATTAAAAAAGTGGTTTTCGAAAAAATTGAAAAACACAGAACACCAGGAACATTAATTACTTCAAACACTTCTGGAATTCCAATTAAATTCATGAATGAAGGACGAAGTGAAGACTTTCAAAAACACTTTGCAGTAACCCACTTTTTCAATCCTCCACGATATTTAAAATTATTTGAAGTAGTACCAGGACCAAATTGTGATCAGGCAGTAACCGATTTTTTAATGATGTATGGAGATAAGTTTTTGGGGAAAACTTCGGTTTTAGCAAAAGACACGCCAGCCTTTATCGGAAACAGAATTGGAATTTTTAGCATTATGAATTTATTTCATATTGTAAAAGAAATGGGGCTAACGATTGAAGAAGTAGACAAATTGACGGGGCCAGTGATTGGTCGTCCAAAATCAGCTACTTTCAGAACTATTGATGTCGTTGGATTAGACACCTTAGTACATACTGCAAACGGTGTAAAAGACAATTGTCCTGAAGATGAAATGAGAGCTCAGTTTGAAATCCCTGCATTTGTAAACCAAATGATGGAGAACAAATGGTTGGGAAGTAAAACGAAACAAGGGTTTTACAAAAAATCTGTAAATGCAGATGGAAAAAAAGAAATCTTATCACTAGACTTGAACACCTTAGAATACCGTTCTAAAAAACGTGCATCCTTTGCAACGTTGGAATTAACCAAAACAATAGACAATGTAGGCGATCGTTTTAAATTACTGGTCAAAGGAAAGGACAAAGCAGGGGAATTTTATAGAAAGTGCTTGTCGGCCCTATTTGCCTACGTACAAAACAGAGTACCCGAAATTTCAGATGAAATTTATCGAATTGATGACGGTTTAAGAGCCGGATTTGGATGGGAACACGGTCCATTTGAAATTTGGAATGAAATCGGGGTTGCTGCTGGGGTTGAACTCATGAAAGCAGCAGGAAAAGAACCTGCGGCATGGGTTAGCGAAATGTTGGCAAAAGGAGAAACTTCTTTTTACACAGTAAAAGAAGGTGCTACTTACTATTACGACATTCCTGCAAAAGCACAAGTTAAAAAACCAGGTCAAGATTCGTTTATCATTTTAGACAATATCAGAAAAACGAGTGAAGTATTTAAAAACTCAGGTGTTTCTTTGCAAGATATAGGAGATGGAATTTTAAACTTAGAATTCCGTTCTAAAATGAATACAATTGGTGGTGATGTTTTAACAGGATTGAACAGAGCGATTGATATTGCTGAAAAGGACTTTCAAGGATTGGTTGTTGGAAATCAAGCACCCAACTTTTCTGTAGGTGCCAATATTGGAATGATCTTTATGATGGCGGCAGAACAAGAATATGATGAGCTTAATATGGCAATCAAGTATTTTCAAGATTCAATGATGCGCATGCGTTATTCATCAATCCCAACTATTTCTGCTCCTCATGGAATGGCTTTAGGGGGCGGGTGTGAAATTTCACTACATGCAGACAAGGTGGTTGCAGCAGCAGAAACCTACATGGGTTTAGTTGAATTTGGCGTAGGTGTTATTCCAGGAGGGGGTGGTTCTAAAGAAATGGCTTTGAGAGCCTCTGATGCTTTCAAAAAAGGCGATGTAGAACTGAATCTTTTGCAAGAAAATTTCTTAACTATTGGTATGGCAAAAGTAGCTACTTCTGCCTATGAAGCTTTCGACTTAGGATTGCTACAAAAAGGAAAAGACATTGTCGTTGTCAACAAAGAAAGACAAATCGCAACGGCAAAAGCGCATGCGAAATTAATAGCAGAAAGCGGATATACCCAACCAGTTGCTCGAAAGGATGTTAAAGTATTGGGGAAACAAGCCTTGGGAATGTTTTTAGTAGGAACCGACTCTATGGAACACTCTAAGTACATTTCTGCACACGATCAAAAAATTGCAAACAAATTAGCAAATGTAATGGCCGGTGGCGATTTATCGGAGCCTACACTCGTAAGCGAACAATACCTATTGGATCTTGAAAGAGAAGCCTTTCTATCACTTTGTACCGAAAGAAAGACTTTAGAACGTATCCAACACATGTTAAAAACTGGAAAACCATTAAGAAACTAAAATTATGAAAACAGCATATATAGTAAAAGCATATAGAACTGCAGTTGGTAAAGCGCCAAAAGGTGTTTTCCGTTTTAAGCGAGCAGATGAATTGGGCGCAGAAACCATTCAACATATGATGAAAGAATTGCCAAATCTAGATGTAAAACGGATAGATGACGTTATTGTTGGTAATGCAATGCCCGAGGGTGCACAAGGATTAAACATGGCACGTTTTATTTCGTTGATCGGATTGGACTCTGTGGTGGTTCCAGGAGTGACGGTAAATCGTTTTTGTTCCTCAGGAATTGAAACTATTGGAATGGCAGCGGCAAAAATTCAAGCAGGAATGGCAGATTGTATCATTGCCGGTGGAGCAGAGAGCATGAGCTCGGTACCCATGACTGGTTTTAAACCAGAACTAAACTACAACACCATCCAAGCAGGTCACGCAGATTATTACTGGGGAATGGGAAATACTGCAGAAGCGGTTGCCAACCAATTTAAAGTATCTCGAGAAGATCAAGATGAATTTGCTTTTAACTCACACATGAAAGCCTTAAGAGCACAAGCAGAAAATCGTTTTCAAGAGCAAATCGCTCCCATTGAAGTTGAAGAAACCTACTTGAATGAAAATGGAAAAAAAGCAACTCGAAAATATACCGTAACCAAAGATGAAGGACCTAGAAAAGAAACTTCTACCGCCGTTTTAAACAAATTGCGACCCGTATTTGCTGCTGGGGGTAGTGTTACTGCAGGAAATTCGTCACAAATGAGTGACGGTGCAGCATTTGTCATGGTCATGAGTGAAGAAATGGTAAAGGAATTAAACATTGAACCAATTGCTCGAATGGTCAACTATGCTGCGGCAGGTGTGGAACCAAGAATTATGGGAATTGGACCAGTCGCTGCAATTCCGAAGGTTTTAAGACAGGCTGGATTGCAACAAAATGATATCGATTTAATTGAGTTGAATGAAGCATTTGCTTCGCAATCATTGGCAGTGATGCGTGAATTGGATCTAAACCAAGACATCGTAAACGTAAATGGAGGGGCCATTGCACTCGGACATCCATTGGGCTGTACTGGAGCAAAATTATCCGTACAATTGTTCGATGAAATGCGTAAAAGAAATATGAAAGGTAAATATGGAATGGTCACCATGTGTGTTGGAACTGGACAAGGGGCAGCAGGTGTATTTGAATTCTTAAATTAATAAATAAAGAAAAAAAAATAAAATGGCAGAATTATTAAGAGGCGGTCAATTTCTTGTAAAAGAAACAAAATGTGAAGATGTATTTACTCCAGAAGATTTTTCTGAAGAGCAACTAATGATGAAAGAGGCTGTTAAGGAATTTAACGAAAGAGAGATTATTGCACATAAAGATCGTTTTGAGGCAAAAGATTACAAGCTCACTGAGGAAGTAATGAAAAAAGCTGGGGAACTTGGTTTTCTAGGTGTTGCTGTACCCGAAGCATATGGCGGAATGGGGATGGGCTTTGTTTCTACAATGCTTACTTGTGAATATATTTCTAGTGGAAATGGATCTTTAAGTACTGCATTTGGAGCACATACGGGTATTGGCACCATGCCAATTACTTTGTATGGTACCGAAGCGCAAAAACAAAAATATGTAACAAAATTAGCAACCGGTGAATGGATGGGTGCTTATTGCTTGACAGAACCCGGAGCTGGATCAGATGCCAACTCTGGTAAAACAACTGCTGAACTTTCAGCAGATGGAAAATCCTACAAAATAAACGGTCAGAAAATGTGGATTTCCAATGCCGGATTCTGTAATATGATGATAGTTTTTGCCCGTATTGAAGATGATAAAAACATCACCGGTTTTATTGTTGAATATGATCCTGCCAACCCAAATGGAATTTCTTTAGGAGAAGAAGAGCGCAAATTGGGAATTCGTGCAAGCTCTACTCGTCAAGTATTCTTTAGTGATACCGTAGTCCCAGCAGAAAATATGTTATCTGTGCGTGGAGGTGGATTTAAAATCGCTGTGAATGCATTAAATGTTGGTCGAATAAAATTAGCTGCTGCCTGTATTGATTCTCAAAGAAGGGTTACAGAAACAGCTTTGCAATATGCAACAGAACGAAGACAATTTAAGACACCCATTGCCGATTTTGGTGCGATCAAAGCAAAATTAGCAGAGATGGCTACAAATACCTATGCAGGTGAATCTGCAAGTTATAGGGCGGCAAAAGATATTGAAGACCGTATTGCAATGCGTATGGAAAGTGGCAACACGCATCAAGAAGCAGAACTAAAAGGTGTTGAGGAATACGCAATCGAATGTTCCATTTTAAAAGTGACTGTTTCTGAAGATGTTCAAGCATGTGCAGATGAAGGAATTCAAATTTATGGTGGAATGGGATTCTCTGAAGAAACCCCTATGGAAGCTGCTTGGAGAGATTCAAGAATTTCTCGTATTTACGAAGGAACCAACGAAATCAACAAAATGCTCTCTGTAGGCATGTTGATAAAAAAAGCAATGAAAGGTCATGTAGACTTATTAGGACCCGCGACCGCTGTGGCAGACGAGTTAATGGGCATTCCTTCTTTTGATACCCCAGATTATTCTGAATTGTTTGCAGAAGAAAAAGAAATGATTGGAAAATTGAAAAAGGTTTTCCTAATGGTTGCAGGTGCTGCTATCCAAAAATTTGGAACAGAATTAGACCAGCATCAACAATTATTAATGGCTGCAGCTAATATTTTGAATGAAATATACATGGCAGAGTCTACCCTACTGCGTGCAGAGAAAAATGCAAAACGCTTTGGTGAAGCAGCTCAGGAGGGGCAAATCGCCATGGCAAAACTATACCTATACAATGCCGTAGAAATTGTGATACAAAATGGTAAAGAAGGAATTATCTCCTTTGCTGAAGGCGATGAACAGCGCATGATGTTAATGGGATTAAAACGATTTACCAAATACACCAATTATCCGAATGTAATAGCATTACGTAATGAAATTGCAGAGAAGTTAAAAGCAGCAAATACATACTGCTTCTAAAATATCTAGCAGACCCAGCGTCCTTGATGCATTGTTTGTTTTGAAAGATCACCTTTAATGGGTGATCTTTTTTATTGGTAAAAAGTAGGTTACAAATCCAAACAATATTTTACTGTTTAATCAATTTAATATCAATACTTTTGCACGCAATTTGAAAACAGTAAACATGAAACGTATTAAAGAATATAAAAAACTTTTTAAAGTAGAAGGCCCAATAGATTTAAAACAATTAAAAAAAGCCTATAGAGGATTGGTAAAAGAATGGCATCCTGACAAATTCTTAGAAGCAGATCAAAAAGCCGAAGCAGAAATAAAAAGTACCCAAATCATAGACGGTTACCACTTTTTAGTAAGCATTGCTCCTGAAACAAAAGAAGCCAACTTAGACGCTTATAAAAAAACCATTACAGAATTTCAAGTAGCAGACTGGCATCACAAAAGCATGCTTTTAGAAGTAACATTCACAGATGGAAATACTTATGAGTACTTTGGTGTAAGTAAAATTTTGTTTGGAAAATTTATCAATGCAAAATCCATGAACAATTTTGGAAAAAGAAATATCTTCAATTCTTTTATTTATCGAAAATCAATGAAAGCATCAGCGACAGCATAGAACAATGCCATTTTTTTCGTCTTAAGAAAACAAACTACAACTCAATAAAAAAGAGATTACAATCCCCGTAATCTCTTTTTCTGTTTAGATAATACTTCCTGTAGTGTGTTCTTTAATAAATACCATTTAAAATTTTTGCCAAACGAATGCCTCCTTTTTGTAACTGAGTTCTTACCGTTGCAAAATGATCATACGAATAGCGGTAGCGCAAATTCTCTCCCTCTTTTACAGAGCTATAAAGTTCCTTGGTAATTGCATGTACTTCGTTTACCCAATCTTCTACACTTCCCTTTTCAATGGCTTTCACTTGACTTCTAGAAAGATCTTTGGCATTGTTTGCCAACTCCAAATAACTCATATTCCATGCCTCAATCATTTTGGTATCCCAAACAGCATGCAAATTGGTTCCTTGTCCAAACCATTGAACTTTTATTCGATTTCCTCCACGGTCTTCTTTCTGACCAATGTGCATGGGCTGATGCAAGTCTCCAACTAAATGGACCAACATTTTTAAATAAAATACTTTGTCCGATTCCTTTTGCTTGGGGTCTTTCAATACCGAAATACATTTTGCAATAGCAGTAACCAAATCTCCTTTTGGATTTTTTTCTGCCGTTTCATAATTTTCATCCAAGCCCATATTGACATAATGCCATGCAGAAAATGCACTGTATTTGCGATCTGATTTTATCTCATCTGCAAAAGTAGAAACATAAGCCAAACTCTGCCCTTTCAGTAATTTATCAATCTTTCTCTTAGCCCTTTTTGTCAAATGCTTTGTTGCAATTTCACCTGTCACTCGATGTCCGTTTTGCCCCCAAAAAAAGGATTCATCCACACCAGGAGTCGTTACGAAGAAAATAGAAATAAATAGAATGATAGATGCTTTCATAGTCGTTTTTAAAATTAATTTTCAGCTAAATTATAAAAATAATGATAAAAAGAATTATTAAAATAA
>Ga0206677_10001181_pt1 | contig 24372 bp, 21 predicted proteins | sample M130m12015metaG_FD_155475 | JGI IMG/M metagenome (GOLD analysis project Ga0206677, IMG submission 155475) | Ammonia-oxidizing marine archaeal communities from Monterey Bay, California, United States - M1 30m 12015 | ecosystem: Environmental > Aquatic > Marine > Intertidal zone | place: USA...
ATATTTTAGAACTGTATTCTAATTTTAAAAATGGCACTTTTTTGGTAAAACCAATTGAAATTGAAAAATATAAATATTCAAGCCTAACTTTTAAATTAGATTCTCTTATTATAAAAACAATAGATTAGTGGGTATAGTTTTTAAACAAACATCATGGAATATATTAACAATCTCTATTGCAATATTAATAGGTGGTATAAATACATTGTATTTTTATCCTGAGTTTCTGAAAGATGATTATTATGGATTAGTAGTTTTTTTGTTAGCTACATCAAATCTATTACAACCTTTAATGTCATTTGGAGCTCAACACACAATAATTAAATTTTTTAGTTCCTTCAATGATAAAAAAAAGAAGGACCAATTTTTGTCTAGTGTGATTTTTTTGCCACTTTTTTTTATTATTCCTATTACTTTTTTAGTCGTTCAATTTCATGATTTAATCGCTCAATTTTTATCTGTAAAAAATCCAATTATAGAATCTTACATATGGGTAATTTTTCTAGTTTCATTTGCGACTTCGTATTTTGAAGTTTTCTACTCATGGTCTAGAGTTCAGTTCAGATCAATTTTCGGAAATGTATTAAAAGAAATTTACCCTCGTGTTTCAGTTCTTTTATTGTTAATATTAGTTTCTTTTGATATTTTAAGTAAAGAAGATTTTATTTGGTGGTTAACAGGTCTATACTATCTAAGATTAATTTTGATGATAGCGTATTCGCTTTTCCTTTATAGACCTGAATTTTCAATAGTAATTCCAGAAAATTATAAAGAAATTCTTTCTTATTCTTTTTATATTTTATTAGCTGGATCCGCTGCTAGTTTTCTTATAGATATTGACAAGTATATGATACCTCAAAAAGAAGCTATAAGCCAAACTGCTTACTATGCAGTAGCTGTTTTTATAGCTACTGTTGTAGAAATTCCAGGAAGAGCAATGTTTCAAATATTAAATCCATTAGTTGCTAAATCATTGAACGAGCAGAATTTTTCTGAGTTAAAAAACCTTTACAATAAAAGTTCTGAAAATTTATTACTTGTTAGTGGTCTATTTTTCTTGTTAATAAATCTAAATATAGATTCATTTTATATTTTGTTAAATAATGAATATTATTCAAACGCCTCTTTGGTTGTTTTAATTATTTCCTCTGCTAAATTGATTCAAATGAGTTTTGGATGTGGTCCTGCAATTTTAGCCACATCTACATTTTATAGAATTACTCTTCCGTTTTCAATTTCAATGGCAGTATCGGTTTATTTACTCAATGATTACTTGATAGATATATATGGTATAAATGGCGCTGCAATATCAACTTTTATTGTACTATTAATATTCACAGTTTTAAAGGTCTTGTATATTATTTTTAAGATTAAAATTCAACCATACAACTTAAACTCCTTAAAAATAATATTTTCAATTTTTACAGTTTATTTAATAAGTTATTTCATTAAGATTGATTTTAATCCCCTTTTAGAAATTGTAGTAAGATCAGTTGGAATAGTAATTGTCTATTTAGTTATGATTTATTTTTTAGGAATTTCTCAAAAACTAAAAGATATATTGAATTTAAAATTTAAGTTCTAAATATTTTTTTAATCTTGATTTTTTTTCTGTGATAAGATTATTTGGCTTGCCATTAAAAATTAAATCACCACCGTTTTCACCTCCATCTGGACCTAAATCAATAACATTGTCGGAACATTTTATAAGGTCTAGGTTGTGTTCAACAACAACAATAGAGTGACCATTATCTATTAGTGAATTAAAAGATTTTAGTAATTTTTTTATATCATGGAAATGTAGTCCTGTTGTTGGTTCATCAAAAATGAATAATGTTTTTTTACCCTTATTACCTTTTAATAGGAAGGTAGCTAATTTTATTCGTTGAGCTTCTCCTCCAGAAAGAGTAGATGAAGATTGTCCAAGTTGAACATAGCCCATTCCTACATCTTGTAAAGGTTTAAGTTTATTACTTATTTTTTGGTTTTCGTGAATTGAGAAGAAATCTATAGCTTCATCAACAGTCATTGTTAAAATATCGTCAATTGTTTTTTTATGATATTTTACTTTTAAAATTTCATTTTTAAATCTTTTTCCTTTGCAATTTTCACAAACTAAACTAACATCTGCCATGAATTGCATTTCTATCTTAACATTTCCTTCGCCTTTACAGTTTTCACATCTTCCCCCATCAACATTAAAAGAAAAATGTTTTGCTTTATAATTATTTAATTTTGACAACTTTAATGATGAATATAAATTACGAATATCATCATATATCTTTAAATATGTAACTGGATTAGATCTAGATGAAGTACCTATTGGATTTTGATCAATGAATTCAATTTCATCAATTTTCGAAATGTCTCCACTAATACTATCAAACTGACCAGGTTTAATTTTAAATATTCCCTTTTCTTTTAACAAGGCAGGATAAAGAATTTTTTTAACTAATGTAGTTTTACCACTTCCAGAAACTCCAGTGACTACAGTCAGATTATTTAATGGAAACTCTACATTGATATTTTTAAGGTTGTTTTCTCTTGCACCCTTAATTATAATTTTTCCAGAACTATATCTTGGCTTTTCTGGTTTTGAAATTTCTTCTTTATTATTTAAGTATTTTGATGTTAAACTATTAGATTTTAATATTTCTTTTATTGTTCCTTGAGCTACCACCATACCACCTTTAGAACCTGCCTCAGGACCAATATCAACTATTTGATCTGCACATCTTATTATGTCCTCATCATGTTCTACTACAATAACTGTATTTCCAAGATTAGTTAACTCTTTCAAAATTTCAATCAATTTTTCAGTATCCCTTGGATGAAGACCAATACTAGGTTCATCAAGCACATAAAGTGAACTTACTAATGAGCTTCCTAAAGATGTTGCCAAATTAATTCTTTGAGATTCCCCACCAGAAAGTGTGCTAGACCTTCTGTTTAATGTTAAATATCCAAGCCCTACGTTGCTTATGAATTTAAGTCGACTATTAATTTCTTTTAAAACTCTTGATGACAATTCATTTTCGTATTTACTTAGTTTAAGATTATTAAAAAAAATAATCACTGAACTAATTGGCATCTGAACTAATTCAGTAATTGATTTATTATTTATTTTAACATAGGAAGATTCTTTTTTTAATCTACTTCCGTTACAATCTGAACAAGTAGTTTTTCCTCTGTAACGAGAAAGCATAACTCTGTTTTGAATCTTATATATTTTTGACTCAAGTTTATTAAAAAAATAATTTATACCCTTAAAATACTCATTTCCTTCCCAGACTAATTTTTTTTGGTCATTTGAAAGCTTATAATATGGTTTATGAACAGGAAATTTAAAATTTGAAGCATTTTTTATTAATTCATTTTTATATTTTTTTAATTTTTCTCCTTTCCAAGGTGCGATTGCATTTTCATATATAGATAATCCCGTGTTTGGTACTACCAGTTCAGGATCTATACCTACAATGTCTCCATACCCTCCACATTTGGAACATGCTCCTAGAGGATTATTAAAGCTAAATAGGTGTTGAGAAGGTTCATTGAATTTTATATTGTCTTTTTCAAAATTATTATTAAAATGAAACTCTTTTTTAAGATTTAAGTTCTCTATTGTAATTTTTCCTTTTCCTTCATAAAATGCTAGTTCAATTGAATCAGACAATCTATTTAAATAATCATTATCATCATTGTAAATAGATCTATCAATAACTAAATAAAATTTTTTATTATCTAAACTATCTAATTCTTCGATTCTTTTAATTTGATTATTTATTTTAATTCTTGCAAAGCCTTGTTCTTTAATCAAGTTTAAAGATTGTTTAGTTTCAGAAAGGTTACTAACCGTTTTTTGAGACATAATTAAAAACTTGTCTCCAATATTAAACTCATTTATTTTGTCAATCACAGATTTTATAGAATCTTTTTTAACTTCTGAATTTGAAATAGGAGAGTAGGTTTTTCCAATTCTTGCAAATAACAACTTTAAATAATCATAAATTTCTGAAGAAGTTCCAACTGTCGATCGTGGATTTGAATTATTAACTTTTTGTTCAATTGCAATAGCAGGAGAAATTCCAGAAATACTATCTACTAAAGGCTTATTTAGTTTTCCTAAAAATTGTCTTGCATATGATGATAAGCTTTCAATATATCTTCGTTGACCCTCAGCATAAAGAGTGTCAAAAGCTAAACTTGACTTTCCAGAACCTGAAAGTCCAGTAATAACAATTAACTTATTTTTTGGAATATCTAAATCTATATTTTTTAGATTATGCATTTTAGCTCCTCTAATTTTTATAAACCCAGGATTTAACTTTTGATTTTTCAAAATTTAAAATAATCCATAAATATAATCTATAAACACTTTAAATATTTTAATTTTTTAAAGAATTAATTACTGATTTTCTTCCAATTTTTTTGGTTATTGGATCATTATTCAAATTCCATCCTCTTGCAGGTGAAAATTTTCTTCCATACCAAATTATTTGTAAATGAAGTTTGTTCCATAAATTTTCAGGAAAGAGTCTTTTAGCATCTTTTTCAGTAGTTTTTACATTCTTTCCATTAGACATTCCCCACCTGAACATAAGTCGGTGTATATGTGTATCAACAGGGAATGTAGGTATATTAAATGCTTGTGCTAGTACTACACCAGCTGTTTTGTGACCAACTGCAGGTAATTCTTCTAAATCCTCGAAATTGTCTGGAACATTACCATTATGTTTATTAATCAATATTTGAGACAATCCATGAATTCCTTTAGATTTCATAGGTGAAAGACCAACAGGTTTAATGATTTGTCTTATTTCATTAATACTTAGTTTAACCATATCGTATGGATTATCTGCTTTGGAAAACAAAATAGGGGTAACCTTATTTACTCCAACATCTGTACTTTGGGCAGATAATAATACAGCTATTAAAAGAGTGTAAGGATCTTTGTGATCTAATGGAACGGGAACCTTTGGAAAAAGTAGTTCTAAGGTATCAATTATGTAATTAATTTTTTCAGATTTGTTCATAATAATTATGTAAATTTAAAAATTAAAATTTTATAAAATATGTTAAAAATTGGAGATAATCTACCAGCTTTTTCTTGTCAAGATGATAAAGGGAATGTAGTGTCACAAGATGACTTTAAAGGAAAAAATATTGTATTGTTTTTTTACCCAAGAGCTAATACGCCTGGTTGTACAGCACAAGCTTGCAATTTATCTGAAAATTACGACAGACTTACTAAGGCAGGCTACTCAATTTATGGAGTTAGTGCAGACCAGGTTAAGCATCAATCTTCTTTTTCAATTAAATTTGGATTTCCATATCCACTTCTTGCAGACACCGACAAAGTATTAATAAATAGTTTTGGAGTTTGGGGTTTTAAAAAATTTATGGGTAAAGAATACGAAGGTATTTTAAGAACAACATTCGTTTTAAATAAGGAAGGTGTTATAACTAAAGTTATAGAAAAAGTTAAAACAAAGGATCATACAAGTCAAATACTTGATTTATAATTCTTTAAAACCAAAAAGTTTTTTTTCTTTAATTAGTTTAGTGACTTTTTTTGGAATCATTTTTTCCCAACCCTCTTCATTATTTTTGATCATTTGTAAAACTTTTTGAGAGTATATATCTAATAAATTTTTATCAAAACCAAAAATATCAATAACCTTGTTATTGAATTTGAAAAACTTGTAAAGATTTTTCATTCTTGGAGCTACATGAAGGTTATTACTATTAATTATATCTCCATTAACTTTCATCGGATAAAGAAATATTCTTAAATTTTTATAGAAAAGTTTTCCGAAAGCCTCTAGTATGCCACCACTTAGATGACTATAGTATTTTTCATCAAAAATTTCCACTAAGTTGTTTACACCCATTGTAAGAACAATTTTTTCTTGAGTATAATTTGAAAAGTATTCTGCTAACCTATAATATTCCTTAAAATTTGTAATCATAACAGTCAATCCAAGAGAACACAAAAGAGTTGCTCGATGAATAAAGTCAAGTTCATTTACGTCGCCATTGGAGGTTTTTAAATTTGAAAGAGTTATTTCAAATACAGTTAGATGTTTGTTTTCGTCAAAATCTTGTTCATGTGACATTATTTCAATTGATTTATCAAACATGTCTTCATTTACTTTTGTAACAGGCCTAAAACTCCCTCTAATAGCTAAAATATTTTTTTTGTATAAAACTCTAGCTGGTAATATGTTGTTTCCGTCTGGTCCAAACATAACTGCTTCAGTCATTCCATTTTTTACCAATTCCAAACTCATTACCCTATTATCAACATCTTTAAATAAAGGACCAGAGAAATTAACAGTATCAATTTCAATCGCACCAGGATCTAAGTGATCGTATAAGTATTTTAGTAACTTTCTAGGTTCGTTATGTTTGTAATATGCACCATATATAAGATTCAAACCCATTAAGCCTAAAGCCTCTTGTTGTGCTCTAGCTTCAAATAAATTGAATCTTACATGAATTAATATTTCGCTGTAATCTTCAGATGAATCTGTTTGAAATTTTATACCCATCCAACCATGGCCACGATATTTTTTAGCAAAATCAATAGTAGCAACAGTATTAGCATAAGTAAAAAACATTTTATTAGGATGTTCTTTTCTGTCCATCCTAGATTCTAACAAGTTTACCTCATGAGATAGCATTTTTTTTAGTCTTGATTCAGAAACGTATCTGTTATCAGGTTCTTCTCCATAAATAGCGTCACTAAATGCTTTATCATAAGCACTCATTGTCTTGGCAATTGTCCCTGAAGCGCCACCAGATCTAAAAAAGTGTCTTGCTACTTCTTGACCAGCACCAATTTCGGCAAATGTTCCATAAATATGCTCATTTAAATTTATTCTTAAAGCCTTTGCTTTAACTGAGGGGATATTTTCAAAAGGTTGATCACCTTTAAGAGAAATTGACATTTTTTAAAAATATATTGTGCTAAGTTAAAAAGTTTATCAACTAAAAAATATATTTTTATAAAAAAATGTTTTGAAAATTACGTTTCTAGGTACTGGTACATCTACAGGAATTCCTTTAATTGGAAGTGAACATCCAGTTTGTTTAAGTAAAGACTCAAAAGATACCAGATTAAGATCTTCTATAAAAATTGATATAAATAATAATACTTTTATAATTGATTGCGGTCCAGATTTTAGACAACAAATGCTCAATTCAAATTGTAAAAAAATTGATGCTATTCTTTTTACTCATGAACATGCAGATCATACTGCTGGTTTAGACGATATAAGACCATATTGCTTTAGAAATGGAAACATTCCAATATATGCTCACAAAAGAGTTTTAAAAAATCTCTCTACTAGATTTAGTTATATTTTTAATGAAATAGATAAATATCCAGGAGCACCCTCTGTTACTGTTAATCCTGTAACTGAAAACGAATCTTTTACTATCAATAAAATTGTTTTTCTCCCAGTTACATATCTTCATGCTAAGCTACAAGTTTTTGGATATAGAATAAACAACTTTGCTTACATAACAGACTTAAAAACAATCAATAACATCGAATTAGATAAACTCAAAGGTTTAGATGTTCTAGTTTTAAATTGTATAAGAATTAAAGAGCATTTTTCACATTTGAACTTGAAAGAAGCACTGGATTTAATAAGTATAATTAAACCTAAAAAAACATATTTAACTCACATTAGTCATTTGTTAGGTTTTCATGAAGAAGTCTCCAAAACTTTACCACAAGATGTTTTTCTTTCCTACGACGGATTAACTTTAAATATTAGTTAGTTTTTTCAATTAACCAATTTAGCATTGATTTAAAATTATCTGGAGATACAGTATGTCCAATTGGATATTCTTCAAAAATGTAATTTAGATTATTATCGTCAAGAATTTTTAAACTTTTTTTCGAAAAATCAAAAGGTAATATTTCGTCATTTAGTCCATGAGATATATAAAATGATAATTTTTTTAAATGTTTTGAGTTTGACAGATTTATAATATATGGGTCAAATGCTCCACTTAATGAAATAATATTATTTATTTTTTCAGGATATGTTAATGCCACAGCGTTTACAAGCATAGCCCCTTGACTAAACCCCATCAATGTGATGTTGTCAGGATCGATTTCATAAAGATCTTTGCAAATATCTAAAGACTTTAAAATATTATCTCTTGATTTCTTGGCTTTTTCTATATCATAGCTTTTAACTCCATTATAATCCCAAAAAATATTATACCAGGCATACTCATTGTATTGAAATTCAATATCTCCTCTTAGAGAAATAATTGTAAAATTCTCTGGGATAGCTCTTGAAAATGAAAACAAATCTTGCTCATTACTTCCATATCCGTGAATCATAAGTATTAGAGGAGATTTACCATTTTTTAAGTTAGATTTTCTGACTAAATGAAAAAAAGGTAATTTGTTACTCATTAATCTTAATCTTATTTCCATTTATTACGCCAATAGGTTTACCTTTCATTTTCATTCCTAAGAAAGCACTATTTTTTGATTTAGATAAAATATCAGCTTTAGAAAACTCGTAGTCATTAATAGTGAATAATGAGAGTGATGCTTTACTGCCAACTTCAAATTCAGGTTTTTCAATATTGAATATTTCACGTCCTCTTGTTAAAATTTCGATAGTTTGATTTAAATCGAATAATGAAAGTAATGACCCAAAAATAGATTCAAGACCTATAGTACCATATTTAGCATTTTCAATATCTGTTTTCTTGTTTTCTAAATCTATGGGAAGATGATCACTAGTTACCATATCAATTAAACCAGTTTTCACTCCGTTTACTAGTGCGACCCTATCTTTTTCTTCTCTAAGTGGAGGAAGAACTTTAAATCTGGTATCAAAATCTTTTAATTTTTTATCATTAAAAATTAAATTATGAACAGCGACACTACAAGTAACGTTTAGGCCTTTAGATTTTGCTTTTTTAATTAATTCTAATGATTTTTTTGTTGAAATAGTAGGGATGTGCAATTTTCCTCCAGTGTATTCTAAAACATGTAAATCTCGAGCGATTTGAATTTCTTCGGCAAAATTAGGAATACCTTTAATTCCATAATTTACACTTATAGTGCCTTCGTTTATTAGACCGCCCTTTGCAACAGAGTTGTCTTGAGGATATGACATTATAACAGAGTTAAAGGATTGAGAATATAAAAGTGCAGTTTTTAATAGATTAGAATTTAAGATTGGTTTTTTAAAATCATAAAATCCCACAGCACCAGAATTTTTCATATCATATAATTCAGCTAAATCTTTTGATTCACTTGAAAGAGTTAACGCTCCTATGGGATGAATATTGCAAGAAGAATTTAAAGATTTAGATTTTATAAATGAAATGTCAGTTTGATTATCAAGGACAGGTTTAGTACTAGGGTTTAATAAAAGATCAGTGAATCCGCTTTTAGAAGCAACATTAGCACCATTTAAAAGAGTTTCTCTTTCCTCATATCCCGGTTCTCCAAATGAAACACTACTGTCAAACCATCCTGTAGAAACATGAAGGTTTTTTACACTAATTGTTTTAGCATTTTTAACTGAAATTGAACTACCAATTTTCTTTATTTTACCTTCGGAAATTAAAATATCTTGCTTACTGCCGTTGTGTTTACTTTCGACATTTATAACTTTTGCAGATTTAAGAATAATATTCATGCAACCAAGTTACTTTATGAAACATTTTTTAAATAAATGCTGGGCAAATATAAGAATTGATTTGAATTTATTGATTATTAATAGTTAAAATCCTTCAAATACACCAAGACCAAATAAAGAAAAATCATATTTAACAGGATCATTTGAATCAAAAATTCTAAGTTTATTGTCAAGTTCAATAACAGCCTTATGATCATTTTGATTTCGTTTTAGCATGCCTAATTTTCTAGCTACTCTGCCGCTGTGAACATCAAGAGGGCAAGATAAATAAGATGGAGATATTTTATTCCATATTCCAAAATCAACTCCGTTAGAATCTTTTCTAACCATCCATCTTAAAAACATATTAATTCTTTTACATGCTGATCCTTTGTATGGATCACTAATATGTTTTGTTGTTCTTAAAGGAAAGTTATTTTTAAAAAAAAGTGATTTAAAAACGTGAATCGATTTGTGTAAGCTGTTGTTTTCAATATTATCAAAAAATATATTTTCTAAATTTCCATGATTTATGTAGATGTATTTGAGTCTTTTTATAAAATATCTGAAATCAATCTCATTAAAAGTTCTGTGCTTTATATTTAATTTATCAATTTCTTTTTCAGTAGAATTAATTATGTAATCATATGGTGAATTATCTAACAAATCCATCATTTTAAATGAATTTTTAATAATAGTTTTTCTCTGACCCCAAGCAATTGTTGCAGTTAAAAAAGAAGAAATTTCGATATCTTCCTTTGATGTAAAATTGTGAGGAACTTGAATAGGATCTGATTCAATAAATTTTTTCTGATTGTACTGTTCGTACTTAGAGTCTAAGAACTCTTTTAATTCGTTATTGCTAAGCCCATTTACCATCTACAAGATTAAGTTTTCTGTCTGTCATGTTTGATAATTCTTTGTTGTGAGTAACAATTATAAATGTAATGTTTAGTTTATCTCTTAAGTCAAAGAATAGCTTGTGTAATAAATCTGACGATTTAGAATCTAAGTTTCCGCTTGGCTCATCTGCAAATATAATTTTTGGATCGTTAATTAATGCTCTAGCGACAGCAACTCTTTGTTGTTCACCTCCCGAAAGCTGAGAAGGAAATTGATTAATTATATTTGAAAGACCTAGTGTTTCTAAGAGATTTTTTGCCTTATTTATTGAAATACTTTTCTTTTCTCCTTTAATAATTGCTGGTATAATTACATTTTCTAAAGCAGTAAATTCCGGAAGAAGTTCATGAAATTGAAATATAAATCCAATTTGAGTGTTTCTGAACTTAGATAGATTTGTATCATTTAAATTCAATACATCAATATCATTAATTTTAATTATTGAATCATTATTCTTATCAGGAACGTCAAGCGTGCTTATAAGATTTAGAAGAGTAGTTTTTCCAGCTCCCGATGGACCTATGATTGAAACAATTTCTCCTTTATTTATAACAAGGTTAATTTTATCTATAACTTTTTTATTATTGTAAGTTTTCGATATGTTTTTAACTAAAATCATTCTAAACTTTTTTCTTTTTTAATAAATTAAAATCAATAAAGTAATTTATTCTTAACGAAAGTTGATGATTTATTGGTTTTTCAAATAATTCTTTTGTGCTTTTGTAGTAAGAAATACCTGATAAATTATCTTCATTAAAAATGTTGTTTCTGTAAAGAAATGTAATTTTACTTCCTGGTGCAAATTCCCAGTCATAACTTAAATCTAGATTCCATAGATTAAAATTTGTATTAGGATCATAGTCAGAAGTGTTTTTATCTGAAACAGATCTATTCCCATCGGATTTTAGTTTAAAAAAGTCATCTTTGTAAAGTGCTGAACTCCAAAATTGTCTAAGTTTTAAACTTAGTGATTTATAAGAATCGAAGTTGTAGTTTAATGAAATATTATTTTCAGTAAATTTCACTTTTCGATTACCAAAATATATATCGTCATTTTCATCAAAAACATATCCAATTTCGTTCTTACTTATTCCATTTGAAATGCCTAATTCAACTTTAAATTGGTTAGACAACCTGTATCCAGAGTAAAATTCAATTTCAGTTTCACTACTATCTTCGTTAAATTGCTCATTTACACCATAAGAATGTTCTATGCCTGATCCATAAACTAGTTTTTTTCTAGTATCAGATCTGTAACTAAATTCTAATTCGTATTCAGCAGGTTGATATATAAAAAAATCTTCTTTTCTAGTTTCTTCAAAATCCTTGTATTTTGAAGTATAATCAAAACTTGCTTTAATTTGCTCTAAGTTTAGAGAGATTGCTTCAATTCCTATTCTTGCTCCTCTTGATTTTAAAATTTTAGGAAAAAACCGACTTCTTTCACTCATCCATAAATAGCCTTCTACTTTTTCGAACAGTTTCGATGGTTCAAATGTCATGTATTTAATTCTCGTCCAAAGTCTTTGATCATTTCTTAAATTATAATAACCAAGATCATTTTGGTAATAATTAGAATCTACTCCATTCCATCCTATGTCAAATCTGAGACTTCCAGTTAATTCACTTAGGCTTATACCTCCTCTAAATCCTTTTATTTCAGAAAAGGACTTAGAATTGCTTTGGAATACGCTGGCATTAAAATTAAATTTTCTTTTATTATCAAATAAGTCAATTACTAATGCACTGTTATTAGAATTATTAAAATCACTTCCTCTGTTAACATTAGTATTTAAAAATGAAAATGTAGAGTATTCATTTAAAGCTGTTTGACTTAGCGAAAGCACATTGTAATTTGTTAATGGAGCTATTAGTTTATTTTTTATTTCTTGAGTGTTTAGGTTTTTGACATTAGCATAAGCTTTTTCAGTAATTGAATTAATTATTCCAATGCTAAGTCCTGAATTTGTAGTTCCAGTCAATTTAATTGAATTAACAAGTTTTGCTTTAGTATCGTAACTTATTAATTCTTCATTGCCTTCAATTAATTCATCCATGTTTAAATTAACATCATCACCAATTCTTCTACTGTAGAAAAAGTTTCCTCCTCTAAAGCCACCAGTATCTGCTTTTTTAAACAACTGAGACCCCTCAGTAAAAAAAGCTCTATTTTCATCAAATTTTTGCTCGAATGGGCTTAAGTTTAATTCTTTTTCATCAAAAGCAACTTGTCCAAAATCAGGTATTAATGTGGCATCCAAAGTAAAATTATTACTGATTCCGTACTTTAAATCCATTCCTGCAGAATATCCACTTAATGGTCGATTGTTTTTATTTAAATCTACAGAAGATTGTAAATAGGGATAGAAGAATAGACGGGTAGGAGGTGATATGTTTTTTAGTCCTTTTAATAGACCTAAAGATTCTCTAAATGTGGATGTCTTGGTATTAATATAATTCCATGTATAAAATTCACCAAATTCAATTATTCTTCTTGAAAATTGTATTCCCCACGATTGAATATCAGAAGACGGAAATCTAAGAGCGCTGTAAGGAATTTTCATTTCCATGTTCCACCCATTTTCATCAATTGAAACTTTAGCTTCAAAAACAGTATCAAAATTCCAATCCTCCTCAGAAAATTCACCGGATGTGTAAGTATCGCCCAGTGTGCCGGCACTGGTAACCTGAAAACCTTGATCGTTTAAATTATCATCATTTGTATTAATACTAAGCCAAAAAGATTCGGCATTCACTTCCCAAATATCATCTCTTTGACTGAACTCTCTTGGAAGTGAAGAAGGGTTAGGGTCATTGAATTTTCCAGCTATGTAAATTCCAGTATCATCATAGCCTAAATAAATAAAAGACTCGTAACCTTCTCTTTCTTTTTGTCCATTATTAGGCATCCATCTTTCAAATCCTGTAGCAGCTTCTAGGTTTTTCCACTGAGAATCATTAATTATTCCATCAATTTTCGGCGGATTATCAAATCTGATGATTTCAATTTCTTTTCTATTTTGAGAATAATTAAATGTTACAAATAATATAAAAAATATAACACAAAATTTTTTCATTTTTTTTATTAAATAATTTAAAACGAATACAAATTTAAACTAATTTTACAAATGAAAACAATTAAATAATATGATTAAAACTTCAATTTTTGGTGGTGGTTGTTTTTGGTGCACTGAAGCTATTTTTAAAAAAATTAATGGAGTTAAGTCTGTATTGCCTGGTTATATTGGTGGACATATTGTTAATCCTACATACGAACAAGTATGTACTGGAACAACAGGTCATTCTGAAGTAATTAAAATTGAATACGATTCTTCTGTTATTTCGTTTAATGACTTATTAGCTGTCTTTTTTTCAACTCATGACCCAACGACTCTAAATAGACAGGGTAATGATGTTGGAACCCAATACAGATCATCAATATTTACCAATGATGAAGATGAAATTAAAATAATAGAAAGTTATATTTCAGAGTTAAATTTAAAAGGAACTTTTAAAAATGATATAGTAACAACAATTGAAGATAATTCTGTTTTTTATTTAGCAGAAAATTATCATCATGACTATTTTAATTTAAATAGTAATGCTCCCTATTGTTCGTTTGTAATTGCTCCAAAAGTTAAGAAATTAATGGACTCAAAAAGTTCTTTTATTAAAAAAATTAATCGTTAAATAAGATTCCAAAAGAAAGATATTTTATCATTTTTTTAGAAAAGATAATTGACATTTTTAAAAAGAAATTATAATAGTATTTATTTATCTGAAATGTAAAAACACTTACGATTATACTTCCAAGAAGTCCAAAGAAGACTAGCATTAATTGATATGCAGGAAATACAATTAATAATCTTATTGGCCAGTATAATAAAACATGAACATTATCTAACTCAAAATATGCAGTAATTGGACCAGATATTTTGGCAGCAGCAGAACCAGTGGCAGCAAAAACAATTAAAATTATAATAACCTGAAAATTCGATTCAATTTCCCATTTATTCTTTAACTTTTCTAACATTTATTTTAAAATTTCTGCAATTTGTTGAGCTAATTCTATACCAATTCTATCTTGTGCCTCATTTGTTGCAGCTCCGATGTGGGGAGTTAAAGAAATTCTAGGATGCATTAACAATTTAATTTCAGGTTTTGGTTCGTTTTCAAAAGTATCTAATCCTGCAAACGAAACTTTTCCAGAGTCTAATGCATTAACTAATTCAACTTCATTAACAACACCACCTCTAGCAGCGTTTATTAAACCTACACCATCTTTCATTAATTCAAATTGATTTTTATCAATAACATAATTTTTTTGTGCTGGAACGTGTAAACTAATAAAATCTGACTTTTTAAGAAGATCGTCAAATTTCGATATTTTAATATCAATGTTAATCGATTTACCACCCATAAATTCTAATTCCAAAGTAGTATCAGATAAGAATTTATCATAAGCTAGAACATTCATTCCTGCTCCAATAGCAATTTTAGCAGTTTCTCTACCAATTCTTCCAAAACCAATAATTCCTAATGTTTTACCTCTAAGTTCAACTCCTTTTGCATAGGCTTTTTTTAATTTTTTAAAATTAGAATCTCCATCTAATGGCATTGAACGGTTAGATTCGTGGAGAAATCTTACTCCACTATACAGGTGAGCGAATACTAGTTCAGCAACTGATGATGAAGATGCAGCTGGTGTATTAATTACACTAATGTTTTTGCTTCTAGCATATTCAACATCAATGTTGTCCATTCCAACACCACCTCGTCCAATAATTTTTAAACCTGGACATTTATCTATCAATTCTTTTCTCACTGTTGTTGCACTTCTAACCAGGATTACACTAATGTCTTCTTTATTAATGTAATTCTCTAATTGCTCTTGAGCAACATTTGTAGTAATAATATTGAAACCTGATTTTTTTAATTCTTCAACTCCGGAATTAGAAATACCATCGTTTGCTAAAACATTTATCATTATTTTATAATTTTAAACTAGTTTATTAAGTTGATTCATTGCTTCAATTAAAACTTTAACTGAGCTAATATCTAATGCATTATAAATTGAAGCTCTATAGCCACCAACAGATCTATGTCCATTGACTCCACTTATGTTGGCTTCCAAACATAAACGATCGAAATGTTCCTTATGGTTTTGGTCATTAAGATTAAAGGTTACATTCATTAAACTTCTATCTTCTTTTTTTGCAAACCCATTAAAAAGATCATTTGAATCAATTGCGTTGTAAAGTAAATTTGCTTTCTCAATGTTTTTATCTTCGATTGCTTTTATCCCTCCGTTTTTAGATAGCCACTCTAAAGTTAACATAGAAGTATAAACAGCAAATACAGGAGGGGTATTAAACATACTGTCTTTATCAATATGTACTTTATAATCCAGCATTGAAGGAATAGTTCTTGAAACCTTTCCAAGTATTTCTTCTTTAACTATAACTAAAGTTGTTCCAGCAGGCCCCATATTTTTTTGAGCACCAGCATATATTAGTGAGAACTTAGAAAAATCAATATTTCTGGAAAAAATATCAGAAGACATATCACATATTAAATTTGTATTGGTTTTTGGGAGCTCATGAAATTGAGTCCCGAAAATTGTGTTATTAGTGGTGATGTGTAGATAGTCTAAATCTGAACCTAAAGAATAATTTTTAGGAATGTAATTAAAATTGGCATCTTTAGATGTTGCCACTTCAATTGCATCACCAAAGTTTTTAGCTTCTTTTAAAGCTTTAGTAGACCATGCTCCTGTGTTTATGTATCCAGCTTTATTTTCAAGCAAATTATAGGCAGTCATTAAAAATTGCATACTCGCACCACCTTGCAGAAATAATGCTTTATATCCCTTGTTGTTTAAATCAAGTAATTCTAAGGCTAGAGATGTAGCTCTGTCCATTATTTCAACAAAATCTTTACTTCTGTGGGATATCTCAATTAGAGATAGATTTGAGTTGTTAATATTCAAAATTCCGTTTGAAGCTTGTTCTATAACAGATCTTGGTAAAATACTTGGTCCAGCGCTAAAATTGTGTTTTTTCATGAATTTTAAAAGTATCGAAATTAGTCATTTAGTTCATATCAAATATGGTACCTAAATTAAGATATCATCATATTTTCAACAAAAATTTAATAGTATCATTATTGTCTGCATAATCGCCAATAGTAGGACACTGTGTTTGACCAAATTGAATATTAGTTTTAAGATCTAAATTACTTGCAACACATTGGATACTATCAGAGTTATTTTGAATTAGTTTTAATATATCTTTTTTATCATCATAAAATTCATAAAACAAACAACCTATTGGTGATCCTAGTTTTGTTTCTTCTTTAAGTATTAAAAATCCATTTTCAATAAACTTTTCTTTACTCATCAAATAAACTGCTTTATTGTAATCAAAATTATTAACGTATTTATTGTGATTTATGATTTCTTTATAACTAAAAAACGCATTAAATAGTATATCTAGGTCATAACCTCTTGGTAAAAACACTTTGGATACGCTTCTGCAGCCTAAACCAAAATAGTTAAAGATATCATTTGATAAGCCTGCAAGATTATTGTCATTTTCATTACCATCCAATACAGCAATAGAGTGTCTTGTTTTTCTTAGAAGATTGGGATATTTACTAAAATAATAATCAAAATATCTGTGGGAATTATTATTTCCAGTTGCAATTACACCATCAAAATTTTTAAGTTTTTCGCTTTCGAATATAACTTTGTTTTTAAATTTTTTATTTCTTGACTCTAAAAACCTTACTATAAATGGAATTAATAACTTATCATCAGAAGATAGCTTGACCAAACAATCAAAGTTTAATAGTAACGAACACAATAAATCATGAAAGCCAACTATCGGGATATTACCAGCCATTATTATTGCAATTCTTTTTGATGATTTATCTTCAATATTATATTTAGATAACCAATCGGATATAATATTTTCCTGCAAAGAATTTGACCAGTTTTTTAATGAGAGTTTAAGATTTTCAATAGTGAACCAAGAGTTGTAACTTTTTGATTCAAAAAGGGTGTCTTCCAAAATTAAATCCCATTTTGGAAAATTTTTATTTTCTTTTTCATCAATGTTCTCTTTAAATAGAGTACCTAATTCAGAAAATGCTTTTATTCTTTCTTTAAAATCTTGTGTCAAACTTGTTTGTGATTTTTATTGGTATTATTTTTGCGCAAATCTAAGTAAAGATTGAATATTTTACAATGGCAATAATAATAACCGAAGAATGTATTAATTGTGGTGCCTGTGAACCAGAATGTCCAAACACAGCAATTTATGAAGCTGCATATGAATGGAAGTACGCTGATGGCACAAGTTTAGAAGGTGATTTGATACTACCCAGTGGAAAGAGTGTAAATGCAGAGTTAGAACAAGAACCGATTTCAGATGAATTTTATTTTATATCTCCTGATAAATGTACAGAATGTAAAGGATTTCATGAAGAACCACAATGTGCAGCTGTTTGTCCAGTTGATTGCTGTGTTCCTGATGATCAAAATGTAGAAACTGAAGAGCAATTATTGTCAAAACAAAAATTCATGCACCCTGATAATTAATTTATGAAAGCTGGAATTGTAGGACTACCCAATGTGGGAAAATCAACTTTATTTAATTGTTTATCTAACACCAAAGCCCAAAGCGCCAATTTTCCGTTTTGTACTATTGAACCAAACATAGGTATAATTAATGTGCCAGATCATAGATTAACAGAGATTGAGTCCTATGTTAATCCAGAAAAAGTTATTCCTGCTACTGTCGAAATCGTTGATATTGCTGGACTTGTAAAAGGTGCAAGTAAGGGTGAAGGCTTAGGTAATCAGTTTTTAGCTAATATTAGAGAAACTGATGCTATCATTCATGTTTTAAGATGTTTTGATGATAATAATATTGTTCATGTTGAAAATACTATAGATCCTGTCAGAGATAAAGAAATAATAGATTTAGAGTTACAGCTCAAAGATTTAGAAACTTTAGAAAAAAGAAAAGAAAAAATATCCCGTTTAATTAAAACAGGAAATAAAGAAGCTTCATTTCAAAATGATGTATTGATTAAAATGATTGACCATTTACAATCTTTTAATCCTGTAAGAAGTATTGATTTTTCTGAAAAAGAAATGGTATTTTCTAATACTTTAGATCTTATAACTAATAAACCAGTTTTATATGTTTGTAATGTTGATGAATCATCTGCAATTAACGGTAACGATTATGTCAATAAAGTTAAAGATGCTATTAAAAATGAAAATTCTGATCTTTTGATTTTAGCGGTAGCTACTGAAGCAGATATAAATGAATTAGATAATTTTGATGATAGAAAAGCATTTTTAGATGATATAGGATTAAGCGAAGCAGGTTCGTCAAAACTTATTAAAAAATCATATGATTTACTTAATCTTCAGACTTATTTTACAGCTGGTGTAAAGGAAGTTAGAGCATGGACAATTAATAAAGGTATGACTGCTCCTCAAGCAGCAGGAGTGATTCATACAGATTTTGAAAAGGGATTTATTAGAGCAGAAGTGATTTCTTTTAAAGATTACTCTGAATTTAAAAGTGAAATTAAGGTTAAAGAAGCTGGTAAATTAAATATTGAAGGCAAAGATTATATAGTTAATGATGGTGATGTAATGCATTTTAGATTTAACGTATAAAAAAGATTTCAACAACTGATTAATTCTATTGTTAATTAATTTATTAAAACACCATTTTTTTTTTTTTTAATCCACACCTATATTAGCTATTTTCGTAGCAATGTCAGTTTCATCAAACTATACTGAAGATAATATTCGTTCGCTAGACTGGAAAGAGCATATTAGAATGCGTCCAGGGATGTATATTGGTAAGCTTGGAGATGGTTCTTCACCAGATGATGGTATTTATATTTTACTAAAAGAAGTTCTAGACAATTCGATCGATGAATTTGTAATGGGTGCAGGAAAAACTATTGAAATTTCTATTTCTGAATCTGGTGTTTCTGTAAGAGATTACGGAAGAGGTATTCCACTTGGAAAAGTTGTAGATGTAGTTTCTAAAATGAATACGGGTGGTAAATACGACTCAAGAGCATTTAAAAAATCAGTTGGTTTAAATGGAGTAGGTACAAAAGCTGTAAATGCTCTTTCTTCAAGTTTTAAAGTAGAATCTTGTAGAGACGGAAAAGTTAAATCTGTATTTTTTGAAAAAGGAAATTTAACATTTGATAATGATATTGAAGAATCATCTAAAAGGAAAGGTACTAAAGTAACTTTTATTCCAGATGATTTAATATTTAAAAAATATAAATATAGAGCAGAGTATGTTTCAAAAATGCTCAAGTATTATGTTTACTTAAATCCAGGTTTAACAATAGTTTTTAATGGCGAAAAATACATTTCAAAAAACGGACTTAAAGATCTTTTAGAAGATAATAATGATGTTGATAAATTATTGTATCCAATAATACACCTAAAAGGTAATGATATAGAAATAGCCTTAACTCACAGTAAAGTTCAATATAGTGAAGAATATTACTCATTTGTAAATGGTCAGCACACGACACAAGGAGGTACTCACCAGTCAGCTTTTAGAGAAGCTTTAGTTAAGGTTGTTAGGGATTTTTATGGAAAACCATATGATGCAAGTGATATTAGAAAATCTATTATTTCTGCTGTAAGTATTAAGGTAATGGAGCCTGTTTTTGAATCTCAAACTAAAACTAAATTAGGCTCTACCGAAATGGGCGGCGGACTTCCCACCGTTAGATCATATATTAATGATTTTATTGGGAAATATTTAGATAACTATCTTCATAAAAACCCTAAAACTGCTGAGGAAATTCAAAAAAAAATTATTCGAGCAGAAAAAGAAAGAAAAGAGTTGTCGGGTATAAGAAAGTTAGCTAGAGAAAGAGCTAAAAAATCAAATTTACATAATAAGAAGCTAAGAGATTGTCGTGTACACCTTGGTGATATGAATAAAGAAAACAGGCTTGACTCAACTTTGTTTATAACTGAAGGAGATTCGGCTAGTGGATCGATTACTAAATCAAGAAATGTTAATACTCAAGCAGTGTTTAGTTTAAGAGGAAAACCTCTTAATTGCTACTCAATGACAAAGAAAATTGTTTATGAAAATGAAGAATTTAATTTACTCCAAGCTGCTTTAAATATCGAAGAAAGCATAGAATATCTTAGATATAATAATATAGTTATAGCTACAGATGCTGACGTTGATGGTATGCATATTAGATTGCTTTTAATTACATTTTTTTTACAATTCTTCCCTGAGTTAATTAAAGAGGGTCATTTATATATACTCCAAACTCCGCTTTTTAGAGTCAGAAATAAGAAAGAAACGATCTACTGTTATTCTGAAAATGAAAGAATTGATGCTGTTAATAAATTAGGTTCAAAACCTGAAATTACGAGATTTAAGGGATTAGGTGAGATATCTCCTAATGAATTCAAGCACTTTATTGGGGAAAGTATAAAACTTGATCCTGTTATGTTGGATGAAAATTTTAGTATTGATGAACTTCTTTCATTTTACATGGGCAAAAACACACCTGACAGACAGAAATTTATAATAGATAATTTAAAAGTTGAACTTGACAGAATAGATTCTTAATATGGAAGAAGATTACATTGAGCCAAGCCAGCCAAGTTCAGAAAATGAATTAGAAGATTCATTAATCAGAGTTTCAGGAATGTATAAAGACTGGTTCCTTGATTATGCTTCTTATGTAATATTGGAAAGAGCTGTTCCTTCAATTGAAGATGGTTTTAAGCCTGTTCAAAGAAGAATTCTTCATTCGATGAAAGATTTAGATGACGGAAGGTTTAATAAGGTTGCTAATATTGTTGGACACACAATGCAGTATCATCCTCATGGAGATGCAAGTATTGCTGATGCAATGGTTCAGATAGGGCAAAAGGATCTTTTAATCGAAACACAAGGTAACTGGGGAAATATTTTAACTGGAGATAGATCTGCTGCTTCAAGATATATAGAGGCTAGGTTATCAAAGTTTGCTCTAGAAGTAGTTTTTAGTCCAAAAATTACTAAATGGCAATCATCTTACGATGGAAGAAGAAAGGAACCTATTAATTTACCCGTTAAGTTTCCGTTGCTGTTGGCTCAAGGAGGTGAAGGTATTGCAGTTGGATTATCTACAAAAATTTTACCACATAATTTCATTGAACTAATTGATTCTTCTATTAAATGTTTGAAAGGTCAAAAATTTACAATATTCCCTGACTTTCCCACTTCCGGTATTATGGATGTTAGTAACTATAATGATGGTTTAAGAGGAGGTAGGATTAAAGTTAGAGCTAGAATAAATCAATTAAGTAAAAACACACTAGTTATTAGTGAAATACCGTTTACAACTACAACTTCCTCCTTGATTGACTCAATATTAAAGGCAAATGACAATGGTAAAATTAAAATTAAAAAGATTGAGGATAACACTGCCAACAATGTAGAAGTTTTAGTTCATTTGCCTTCAAATGTTTCACCTGATAAAACCATTGATGGTTTATTTGCTTTTACATCATGTGAAACATCTATTTCACCTTTAGGTTGTGTTATTGAGGACAATAAGCCATTGTTTATTGGTGTTTCAGAAATTTTAAAAAGATCTACTGAAAACACAAAAGATTTATTGAGGCTGGAGTTGGAGTATAAAAAAAGTGATTACGAAAATCAATGGCATTACGCTTCGCTTGAAAGAATTTTTATCGAAAATAGAATATATAGAGACATTGAAAATGTCGATACTTGGAAAGGTGTAATTTCTGCAATTTCAAATGGTTTAAAGCCTTTTACGGAACATTTAAAAAGAGAGGTGGTTGAGGATGATATAGTTAGATTAACTGAAATAAAAATTAAAAGAATATCAAAGTTTGACATTGACAAAGCGCAAATCAAAATTGAAGCTATTGAAGATGAATTAGATAAAATTGCATTTAATTTAAGTAACCTTACTGATTTTGCTATTTCTTATTTTAAAAATCTTAAGTCTATTTATGGTAAAGAAAAAAAGAGGAAAACAGAGATTAGGATTTTTGCAGATGTAGATGCAAAGAAAGTAGTTGTAAAAAACTGTAAACTATATGTTAACAGAGAAGAAGGGTTTATTGGAACTTCTATTAAAAGAGACGAATTTGTTGAAGAATGTTCTGATATTGATGATGTTATAACTTTTACTGAAGATGGTCAAATGATGGTGACTAAAGTAGAATCTAAAAAATTTATATCCAAAAATATTAAACATGTAGCTGTTTTTAAAAAGAAAGATAAAAGAACAGTTTACAATATGATATATAGGGATGGTAAGAAGGGCACTTCTTACATTAAAAGATTTAGTGTAACAGGTGTTACAAGAGATAAAGTATATGATTTAACTAATGGAAATGAAGACTCAAAGATGTTATATTTTTCTGCTAATCCAAATGGTGAAGCTGAGATAGTAAATATAATTTTAAGGCAAACAGGTTCGATAAAAAAATTAAAGTGGGAGTTAGATTTTGCTGATTTAGATATTAAAGGAAGATCTTCAAAAGGAAATATTGTTTCTAAGTATACAATTAATAAAATTGAATTTAAAGAAAAGGGATTGTCTACTTTAAAGCCTAGAAAAATTTGGTTTGATGAGACTATTCAAAGACTGAACGTTGATGAGCGAGGCGAGTTATTAGGTGAGTTTAAGAGTGACGATTGTTTGATTATAATCCAGCAAAACGGTTCACTTAAAACAGTAAAACCTGACATGAATATGCATTTTCCAGACGATATGATTGCTTTAGAAAAGTGGATACCTGAAAAGCCTATTTCTGTTTTGTATTTTAACGGACAAAAAGATTGTTATTTCGTAAAAAGATTTTTAGCAGGAAATCAAAATAATGATCAGAAATTTATTCCAGATGGTTCAAAAATACAACTTGAACTGGTTTCAACAGATTGGAGACCTGTTATTGAACTTACTTATCCTAAAACCTCAAAGGGTGTGAGAAATAGTGAAACTAAAAATATTGATGAATTGATATCGGTTAAAGGAATTAAGGCTATTGGCAACAGATTAAGTTCGTTTAAGATTAAAAACATTAATCAATTAGATCCTCTTGATTATTTACCACCTGAAAAAAAAGAGATAAAGGATTTGGATGTTGAATCAGAGGAAATCAAGGCTGATGCTAAAGATTTTACTTTTGACAAAGGCCAAACAGAACTTGAGTTTTAGTTTTTAATTTTTTTAACAAATCCTCTTTGTTTGTTTTTAACATCACCTACGAAGGAATATTCAAAAGTGTATGAATTTTCATTAGTAGAAAGAATCTTCATTTGAACGGATTTCTTTTCACTTAAAGATTTAGGATTTACTTTTTTATATATACACTCGCAATCTGAAACCCATTTAACAGAATTTGAATCAATTTTTCCGTTAAAATATCCAATTTCAAGATCTTTAGTCCTTGTAAACTTGGTGATAAGTGTATCGCCTTCTTCAGAAATTGATTTAAATTCAAATGTCCCTGTTTTAAATTTTAGACAATCTCTTTCAGGAAAATCACAAGAATTTAAAATAAACAATAATAAAACAAGTCTAATATACATTGATTGTAAATTTATTAATTTTTATAGATTTTACAGGAACCATCTTTATAAAATATTACAATTTTTTCTACATCAGATTCAATTTCATCATTATTAGATGTTTTGATTTTAGCAATTGGAGTAGGGGGTTCAGTTAAATGGCTTATATCGTTAAATAACCAGTCTAAACTTAT